>Ga0102944_1000940_pt1 | contig 20790 bp, 16 predicted proteins | sample SalPonD_shore_MG_FD_78172 | JGI IMG/M metagenome (GOLD analysis project Ga0102944, IMG submission 78172) | Salt pond soil microbial communities from South San Francisco under conditions of wetland restoration - Salt Pond MetaG... | ecosystem: Environmental > Aquatic > Marine > Intertidal zone >...
CGCCGACCGACGCCGGACGCGGCGATCGAGCCCCCCACGCCGTCGCCGGCGGGGACCGAATGACCTATGGCGGCCATGCGGGTACCCCGGAGCATGGTGCGGGACCCGTTCGCGCAGAACGCCGCGCCGGAACTCCAGGCCGTGCTCGACGCGCTGGACGACCCCGACTGCCGACAGCTCGTTCGGCGGCTGGACGAGCCGCGAACGGCCCGCGAGCTCTCGGAGACCTGTGACATGCCACTTTCAACGACGTACCGCAAGCTCGAGCTGCTGAGCGACGCCTCGCTCGTCGAGGAACGGACGCAGATTCGGGCGGGCGGGCACCACACCACGCAGTACGCCCTCGACTTCGACTCGGTGGGCTTCTCCCTCGACGATCACCGAGAGTTCACCGTGGCCATCACGCGGCCGCCGCGGGCGCCCGAGGAACAGCTCGCCCAGCTCTGGCGGGAGGTGCGGCGGGGCACATGAGCGCGCTCACCGTCCTCGTGATCGTCCTGAAGACGCTCACGCTCGTCCTCGGCGGCATCATCACCTACCTCGCCTTCAAGGCGTACCAGCGCATCGGCTCCGCCGCCCTCCGGTCGCTGACCCTCGGCTTCGGCCTCATCACCCTCGGCGCGCTCCTGGCGGGGGTCGTCGACCAGGTGGTCGGGCTGCAGACCGACCTGGCCATCGTCGTCGAGAGCGTCCTCACCGTGATCGGCCTCGCGGTCATCATCCACTCGCTCTACGTGGACTGGTGACGGCCGCGTGGGTGCGGGCCGGTCGGCGGGTTAGTTTCGTCTCGCTGACGGCCGACGGTGGACGCTAGCTGGCGTCAGACGGTGAACGCTTGCTGGCGGCCGACGGTCAGCACCTCGAGCCGGGTCAGTCACAGGGCTCGGCGGCGGAGTTCGTCCCCGCCTCGGCGTTCGCCGTCAGCTGGTAGAGGTCCTGACGGGCGTCCGGGATGTAGACCTCCTCGGACACCAGGTCGATGGCTCGCAGCCGGGCGAGGGCGTCGCGGACGGTCCGCTGGGACAGCATCGACCGCTCGACGATCTCCTTCTGCGTCAACGGGCCGTTGTACTCGAGCACCTTGTACACGAGCTTCGCGCTCGGCGGCACGTCGGCGATCGTTCGCTCGCTCATCGGCTCAGCGGAGGGACCGGGCCCTCATAAGCGGACACGTGACGTCGACGTCACTCGACGCGGGCTAGCGAATCGTCGCCGAGCGTCCCGCGTGACGTCCCGATTCACCCGATAAACTGTTGGTGCGGTTATTCGGGTTTCCATAGCCTTTTGACCGGGGGTCCGGTGAGGGCATCATCTGGCGGACGGCCGCCGACTGCCACCATGCTCCGACCTCGCGTCCTCATCCCCGTCCTCGCTGCCGTGTTACTCATCGCAGTCGCCGGTCCGGCGGCCGCCGACACCGTCGGCCACCCCGTGCTCTCGGTCCACCTGCCCGCCGACCACGTCGACGCGGGGGCGACGACCAGCCTGAACCTGTTCCTCCTCAACGGCGGCTACCTCGAGACGGGCGGCAACCCCGCCTACGAGAGCCGGGTCACCACCGCCCGGAACGTCGTCGTCTCCGTGGCCGCGGGCGACGCCCCCCTCACGGTCAAGACCGGCCCCGAGCCCGTGGGGACGGTCCCCGAGGGCGTCATCGGCCCCATCGCCTTCGCCGTCACGGTGGACGACAACGCCACGCCCGGCACCTACCAGCTCCCGGTGACCGTCACCTACGAGTACACCAGCAAGGTCGACACGTCGAAGCCGACCGAGCCGAAGTACACCAACGAGACGAAGACGCTCAACCGGACGGTGGCCGTCACGGTCGACCCCGTGGCCGACTTCACCGTCGTCGGCGTCACGTCGGACCTCACCGTCGGACAGACGGGGCCGGTCACGCTGGCCGTCAGGAACGACGGGAGCCAGGCCGCCAGCGACTCGACGGTGGCCATCACCTCCCAGGACCCGTCGCTGTCGTTCACCGGCGGGCCGACCGCCGCCGAGTACGTCGGCAACTGGGCGGCCGGCCAGGTCCGGAACGTCACGCTGTCCGCGACGGTGGTGCCGGGGGCCGACGTGCGGTCGTACCCGCTCTCGGTCTCGGTGGGCTACACGGACGCCGACAGGAACCCGCAGCAGTCGACCCCGGTCTCGGCCGGGGTGGTCCCACACGTCGAGCAGACCTTCGCCGTCTCCGACGTGTCGAGCACGCTCGCCGTGGGGGACCAGGGCACCATCACCGGGACCGTCACGAACACCGGACCGACGGCGGTCCGGAACGCCGTGGTCGTCCTCTCCGCCGACGTCGCGAACCTGGTGCCCGTCGAGACCGAGTACGCCGTCGGCGACCTCGCCCCGAACGCGTCGGCCACGTTCTCGTTCGACGCGGAGGTCTCCGACACGGCCGACGCCGGGCCGAGGCAGCTCTCGCTCGCCGTCCGGTACCGCGACGCGGCCAACGACGTCCAGCAGAGCGACCCGCTCGACGCCCGGGTGACCGTCGGGCCGAAGCAGCCGGCCTTCTCGGTGAAACCGGTCCAGGGCTCGGTGGCGGTGGGCGACTCGGGCGTCCTGAAGCTGCGGGTGACGAACGCGGGTGACCAGCCCGTGACCGACGTCTCGGCGAAGCTGTTCGTCAACGACCCGCTGTCGTCGAGCGACGACGAGGCGTTCGTGTCCCGGCTCGCCCCCGGCGCCTCGACGACCCTCACGTTCGACGTGTCGGCGTCCACGAGCGCGCTCCAGAAGGCCTACCCGGCCTCCATCGACTTCCAGTACACCGACCACAAGGGCGACACCCGGCTGTCGGACACCTACGACGTGCCGGTCACGGTCACGGCCAGCCAGAACAGCGGCGGCCCCTCGACGACGGTCCTCGGCGGCGCGGCCGCCCTGATCGTGGTCCTGGTCCTCGTCGGCCTCTGGTACTGGCGTCGGTCCTGAGATGGACGTCGACCGCCTGGTCGCCCCGGCGATGGACCAGATCACCGAGCGGCCGGGCCGGGTCGTCCTCCTGTTCCTCGTGCTCACCGCCGTCTTCGCGGTCGGCCTCGGGAACATCCGGACCCAGGCCGGCTTCTCGTCGTTCACGAACAACGTCCCCGCCGAGCACGCCCTCGAGGTCATCGACCGCGACTTCGGCAACCAGTTCGGCGCGGACGTCGGGAGCACCGAGCTCATCCAGTCCGGCGAGAACGTGCTCGGCAAGCCGGGGCTGCTCCGGATGCTCGAAGCCCAGCAGCGCCTCCAGGACCACCCGGACCTCCGGGTGACCTCGACGCAGAGCGCGGCGAGCATCGTCGCCCAGACGCTCGACCCGACCGCCACGACGTTGGAGCGCCAGCGCCGGGCCGTCGAGCGGGCGACGCCGAACCAGATCGCCGCGGCGGTGCGCGCCGCGAACCGGCGGAACCCGCAGTTCGCGGCCCTCTTGTCGAAGGACTTCGACCCGACCGACGCGTCGGCGTCGGCCACCGTCGCCGTGGTCGAGCAGTCGGTCCCGGCCGGGCTCTCGGCCGGGGCGGGCATCAGTGGCTCGAGCCCGTTGACGAACCTCCAGCTCCGCGCTCAGTACGTGGTGAACTCGGTCGGCGGGAACATCCGCGTGTTCGGGACCGGCATCTTCGCCGACGAGTTCTCGACGGTCATCGTCGACTCGCTGTGGCTCACCCTCCCGGCGGCCATCATCCTCATCGTCATCTTCCTCGTCGTGGCCTACCGCGACCTCGTCGACCTCCTCCTCGGCATCGTGGCGCTCCTGGTCACCGTCATCTGGACGTTCGGCTTCATGGGGCTGGCCGGTATCGCCTTCAGCCAGCTGCTCATCGCCGTCCCGCCGCTCCTGCTGGCGGTCGGCATCGACTTCGGCATCCACGCCATCAACCGCTACCGGGAGGAGCGCGAGGACGGCCTGGACATCGAACCGGCCATGGACCGGACCGGCAAGCAGCTCGTCGTCGCGTTCAGCCTCGTGGGCGGGACGACCGTCATCGGCTTCCTCTCGAACCTCTCCTCGGCGCTGTCGCCCATCCGCGAGTTCGGCCTGGTGGCGAGCGTGGGCATCGTCGTCACCTTCTTCGTGTTCGGCATCTTCCTCCCCGCGCTCAAGGTCTACGTCGACCGGCTGAGCCGCAAGCACCCCATCCCCGTGTTCAGCCAGCGGCCGCTCGGGCGGGAGGGGACGACGCTCGGCTCGCTGCTGTCCGTCGGCGTCGTCGTCGCGAAGGCGGCCCCGGTGGCGATGGTCCTCCTCGCGGTGCTCGTGACGGCTGGGGCGGGTTACTACGCCACCGGGGTCAGCACCCAGTTCACCCAACAGGACTTCCTCCCGCCGGCCCACATCAACCCGCTGCTCGAGCACCTGCCGGAGCCGTTCCGGCCGAGCGACTACACCGTCGTGCGGACGATGAACTACCTCGACGCCCACTTCGCCTCGGCCCAGTCCGACTCCGTGACGGTGCTCGTGAACGGGCCGTTGGAGCAGGACGACGCCCTGGAGGCCATCCACCGGGCGGGCCTGAACCCCCCGTCGTCGTTCGTCCGCGACGGCCAGTACGCCTCGGCCACCAGCCTGGTCACCGTCATCCAGGGCGAGGCCGCCCGCGACCCCGCCTTCGCCCGGGTCGTGGCCCGGAACGACCGGAACGGCAACGGCATCCCCGACCAGAACCTGGGCCAGGTCTACGACGCGCTCATGGCGACCCCGGCCGCCTCACAGGCGCGGGGCTACCTCACCGAGGACCGTCGGTCGACCCGCGTGGTCTACGCCGTCAAGTCGTCGGCGAGCCAGGGCCAGGTGGCCGACGACGCCGAGACGCTGGCGGGCCGGTTCCGGATGCCGGCGACGGCGACCGGAACCACGGTCGTCTTCCAGGCCATCACCGACATCCTGCTCCATTCCGCCGTCCTGAGCCTCGTGCTGGCCCTCGTCCTGGTGGGCGCCTTCCTGCTGCTCACCTACTGGCTGCTCGAGGGCTACACGACCCTGGGCGTCGCCAACCTCGTGCCCATCGTGCTCACCGTCGCGCTCCTGGGGGCGACGATGCGGGTGGTTGACATCTCGTTCAACGCCTTCACGGCGACCATCCTCGCCATCACCATCGGCCTCGGCGTCGACTACTCCGTCCACATCACCCACCGGTTCGCCGACGAGCTCTCGTTCCTCGAGCCGATGCCGGCGCTCGAGCGGACCGTCCGCGGGACCGGCGGGGCGCTGACCGGGAGCATGTTCACCACCGTGTTCGGCATCGGCGTGCTCGTGCTCGCGGTCTTCCCCGCCATCGGCCAGTTCGGGCTCCTCACCGGCCTGTCCGTCCTCTACGCCTACGTCACCTCCCTGGTCGTGCTGCCGTCGGTGCTCGTCGTCTGGGCCCGGCTCTTCCACGTCTCCGGAACCGCTGACACGACCGGCTCTGACGGGCTCGAAACGGCCCGTTAAATCGACCGCCGGTGAGCCGATACGCCGTCCACCCGAGAGCTGCTGGCAGGGCAACGTTTATCCCTCGTCCCCGGGAGGGGACCGGTTCGATGAGCGCGATCCGGGCCGAGGCCGTCTCGAAGTCGTTCGGCGACGTGGCCGCCCTCCGGGGGCTCTCGCTGTCGGTCGACGCGGGCGAGCTCTTCGGCCTCCTCGGTCCGAACGGGGCCGGCAAGACGACGACCATCCGCATCCTCACCGGCCAGCTGGTCCCCGACGCGGGCGAGGTGTCGGTGCTCGGCGTCGACCCGGTGACCGAGCCCGTCGAGGTCCGCTGCCGCATCGGCGTGCTCCCCGAGCAGGCGTCGCCGCCGTCGTTCCTCACGCCGCGCGAGTACTTCGACTTCGTCGGGACCGTCCGCGACCTCGACGACGACGTGGTCGCCGAGCGCGTCGACGGGTGGACCGACCGGCTGGCGTTCGCCGAGCAGCTCGACACGCTGAACACGGACCTCTCGCGCGGCCAGCAGCAGAAGGTGATGATCACGGCGACCTTCCTCCACGAGCCCGCCGTGGTCTTCATCGACGAGCCCCTCGTCAACCTCGACCCCATCGTCCAGGAGCGGGTCAAGCGCTTCCTGGCCGCCTACGTCGAGGCCGGCAACGCCATCTTCCTCTCGACCCACCACATCGAGGTCGCCGAGGCGCTGTGCACCCACGTCGGCGTCGTCCGGGAGGGCCGGCTCGTCGCCGAGCGCGAGCCCGCGGCGCTCGCCCCCGACGAGTCCCTGCTCGACCTCTTCCTGGCCGAGGTCGAGGGGAGCGCGTAGGTGGGTCTGATGGCGAGCGTCACCGGCGACGGGTCGGCGGCCGGCCGCAGCGTGACCGGCACGGTGGTCCGCGCGATGGCCCGCGAGGAGTGGCGGCTCCACAGCGCGCTCTTCGGCGGCCGCCGGTTCGCCGCCTTCCCCGGGTTCATCGCGCTCGCCGGGGCGGGCGCCGTCTGGCTGCTCGTCTGGAGCGGCACGACGCCCGCCACCATCGTGGGCTGGCTCCACCTCCTCGTGCTCGCGTTCGGCCTCTACACCGGCTCGGCCGCCCTCGTCGGCCGGGACGCCATCCGGAACCTGCTCGGCGACGTGACGCTCGTGGTCTTCTCGGCGCGGACGCTGCCGGTCTCCGAACGCCGGCTGCTCGCGGCCTTCCTCGTGAAGGACGTCGCCTACTACGCCGGCCTGTTCCTCGTGCCGCTGGCGGTGGCCTACGCGCCGGCGGCGGCCGCGGCGGGCACGCTCGCCCGGCTGCCGCTGCTGTGGCTGACCCTCGTCCTGACCTTCGTGGTCGGCCTCGTCCTCACCTTCGCCGCCATCGCCGCCCGGTCGCGCGGGACGTCGGGCACCGTCGTGCTGGTCGCCGGGGCCGTCCTCGTCGGGCTCGCCTGGGCGGCCGGCGTCGACCCGCTGTCGTTCCTGCCCGCCGGCCTCTATCGGGACCCGGGGTCGCTGGCGCCCTACGCCGGCCTCGTGCTGACGGCGGGGCTCGCCGTCGTCGCGCTCGCGGCCTTCGACCCGACCTACGAGTCGCCGAGCCGCACCGCCGACGCGCAGCTCGGCCGCTGGCGCCGTCGGCTCCGCTACGACCCGAACGGCCTCCTGGCCAAGTCGCTCCTCGACGTCGGGCGGTCGAGCGGGGGGTTCGGGAAGGTCGTCTTCTCGGGCGGGGTGCTGTTCGCGGTGACGGCGGCCCTGGTCGGGCTCGCGGGGACCATCACCGGCACGACGCCGTCGACGGGCCTCTCCTTCGGGGCGGTCCTCGGCCTCTCGTCTTTCACGACCTACAACTGGCTGACCCAGTTCGACGACCTCGAGGCCTACCTGGCCTACCCCCTGTCGACCGCCGCGGTGTTCGAGGCGAAGTTCCGGGCGTTCCTCGTCCTCGGGCTGCCGACCGTCCTGGCCTTCTACCTCCTCGCGGTCGTCGTCTGGGGGGCGACCGTCCCGGTGACCCTCGCCGGCGCCGTGCTCCTCGTCGGGCTGTCGGTCTACCTGTTCGGCCTCACCGTCGCGCTCGCGGGGCTCGACCCCAACGAGTTCCTGTTCGACACCGTCCGGTTCGCCGCGTTCACCCTCGGCGCCGCGGTCCCCCTCGTCCCCGTGCTCGTCGTGGCGTTCGTCCTGGCGCCCACGACGGGCTGGCTCGTCGGGCTGTCCGCCGCCGGCGTGGCCCTCGGGGCCGTCGGCGTCGGCCTGTTCCGGTGGTCCGTCCCCCGGTGGGCCGCGCGCTACCGGGCCGGTTGAGGTCGAGCGAGGATTGATGGGCGTCACGGCCGATGTATACCGACGTCCGGCCCGGACGGGCCGGGACCAGGAGGACCAGATGCCCACGTACATCGCACAGCTCTCGTACACGGAGGCCGGCATGGAGGAGATCACCGAGAGCCCGGCCCGCATCGACGAGGCACGGGCGCTCGCCGAGTCGCTGGGCGGGTCGATGCCCGCCTGGTACCTGACCATGGGCCCGTACGACGCCCTCGCCCTCATCGAGCTGCCCGACGACGAGACGATGGCCCGGTTCCTCCTCGCCGCGGGCCGCAAGGGCGCCGTCACGACCGAGACGGTGACGGCGATCCCCGAGGACGCCTTCCGCGAGCTGGTCGGCGACCTGCCGTCGCTGTAGCCGTGGAACTGCCGTCGCGGTAGCCGTCGAGCGAGCGACGCGCAGAGGCCGGGACCGCACCCGGAGCCGTGGAACGAAAGGCGGGCGGTCGATCGAGCCACCGCCCGATGGCGCCACGTTAATGACCCACGGCCGCGCGGACCGGGTATGGACCGGGTGGACGTCGCCGTCGTCGGTGGAGGCCCCGCCGGCACGAGCGCGGCCCGAGCGGCGGCCGAGGGCGGCGCCGAGACGGTCGTCTTCGAGAAGGGCGTCCCCCGCGAGGACCGCGAGGGCCTCGGGCCCGACTCGACCGACGCCGCGGGCCTGCTCGACTACTGGCTCGACATCATGGAGCTCGACCCGGCGACGCTCCCCGACGGCATCGTGCTCCGCGAGCTCGACCGCGCCGAGTTCATCGGCCCGACCGAATCCGTCGTCGTCGACGACACCGGCTTCGACGCGAGCTACCCGCGGTTCGGGCTGACCTACGACCGGGCCAAGTTCGACGACTGGCTCGTCGAGCGGGCCCGCGAGGCCGGCGCGGACTACCGGGTGGGCGACGCGGTTCGGTCGGTGGAGACGACCCTCGACGGCGGCCCCACCCACCACCTGACGCTCCGGAGCGGCGACGAGCTCGAGGCCGAGCACCTCGTGCTCGCCGACGGCCCCCAGCGCCCGGTGACGCTCCCCGTGCTCGACGGGTTCCTCCCCGAGTCGAATCGGGCCAGCGACCGGCTGGCGGGTCCGCGGGCGAACCACATCGCCTACCAGGAGTTCCGCCGGTTCCCGCCCGACCTGCTCGAGCCGGACGTCCTCAAGTTCTGGTGGGGCTACATCCCCGGCCACACGGCCTACCCCTGGGTGTTCCCGAACGACGGCGACGTGGCCCGCGTCGGCCTGACGATGCCCATCGGGCTCGACCTCGACGCCGTGCCCGACCGCGACGCCTACCGGCTCATCCGGCCCGACGACGAGCGGATGCCCCCGGGTGGCGAACTCATCCGCCGGCTGCTCGAGGCGGTCTACGGCGATTCCTACGACGTCGAGACGGACTTCCCGCTGGTGACCGACCGGGGCAAGCGGGCCGGCACGGAGACGTATCCCATCTCGTCGACCCGGCCGGTCTCCTCGCCCGTGGCCGCGAACGTGGCGGTCACGGGCGGCGCCATGGGAGCCACCTCGGCGTTCCACGAGGGCGGCGGCCACGTCGCCGTCCGGTCGGGCGCCATCGCCGGCACGCTGGCCGCCCAGGGTCGACTCGACCGCTACAACGACGCCTGGCTGGCGGCCATCGGGTCCGAGGTCCGCCGCAACGTGGCGCTCGCCCGGGTGGTGACCGACTTCGGGCCGGCCGACTGGGACCGGACCTTCGTCATCGCGCGACGGGTCGCGGCCCTCGGCGCCGAGGGCGGGATCACCCTGCGCAAGGGCCTCTCGGCCGCCGGGCTCGCCGGGCTCTCGCTCGCCGCCGAGTATCGCTGGGAGAAGTACCGGCTCCGCGGCGAGCGGCTGTGCCAGATCCGGGCGGCGGACTACCGGCTCTAGACGCCTCGGTCGGCGAACGTTCAGGACGGTCGCCGAACGCTCAGGCCGGTTGCCGAGCGCGCAGGAATCTCCTACTCGATCGGTCGCTCGAGGTCCCGGAGCGGGCCGCCACAGACGGGACACGTCCGGTTCCCCGTCGCGCGAGGAGATTCGTCGTCCGCGAGTCGGTGGCCACAGTTCAGGCACTCGAAGGTCGTCACGTGTTACCATATGACGTTCCGAAGCGTTGAACCCGTCGACGGGCGCGGATGCCGGTCCGGTGGATGGGGGATTCCGGTTCCTTCTTGGTCGGCCGGTCGCATCGAACGTCATCCACGCATGTGCGCCCACACCTTCGACGTCGCCAACGCCGACCGGCTCGAATCCGCCGAGCGGTTCCGGTTCTGTTCCCGGGACGAGCTGGTCGCGCTCGTCGGCCCCGACGCGGACCGCGTCGTCGACCTCGGCAGCGGGACGGGCTTCTACACCCGGGAGGTCGCCCCCCACGTCGGCACCGCCGTCGGCATCGACGTCCAGGGCGCCATGCACGACGAGCACCGCCGGTACGGCGTGGCCGACAACGTCCGGCTGGTGACCGCGGAGGTCGACGTCCTCCCGCTGGCCGACGAGTCCGTCGACGTGGCCTACTCGACCATGACGTTCCACGAGTTCTGCACGCCGACGGGCCTCGCGGAGGTCACCCGGGCGCTCCGCCCGGGCGGCCGATTCATCGCCGTCGACTGGTCGGCCGCGGGGTCGGGCGACGACGGCCCGCCGACCGGCGAGCGACAGTCGGCCGCGTCGGCGACCGACCTCCTCGAGACGGCCGGGCTGGCGGTCGAGACGACCGTCGAGCGCCCCGAGACCTTCGTCCTGGTGGCCCGGAAGCCCGAGGCCTGAGCGCCATGCGGCAAGCCTTCGACGGCGTCTCGCCGACCGTCCACGAGACGGCGTACGTCCACCCGCGGGCGACGCTCATCGGCGACGTGACGCTCGAGGCCGAGACCAGCGTCTGGCCGGGGGCCGTGCTCCGCGGCGACCGGGGCGCCATCGTGGTCCGCGAGGGGTCGAACCTCCAGGACAACGTCGTCGTCCACGAGGCCACGACGATCGGCCCCCGGGCCACGGTCGGTCACGCCGCCATCGTCCACCACTGCCGGGTCGAGACAGGCGCGCTTGTCGGCATGAACGCGGTCGTCCTCGACGGGGCGACCGTCGGCGAGGGCGCGGTGGTGGCGGCGGGGAGCGTCGTCACCATGGGCACCGAGGTCCCGCCGGGGTCGCTGGTCGCGGGCACCCCGGCGACCGTGGTCCGGGAAGAGGCCGGCGGGAATCGGTGGGAGCTGGCCGCCGAGCACTACGTCGAGCTGGCGGGGCGGTACCGGGAGACGGCCGAGCGGGTGGATGAGTTGGTGAATGAGCGGGTGGATGAGCGGGTGGACGAGCGGGACTAGCTGCCGCCTCAGTCGTGGACGGCGACCCGCGGGTCGATGAACCGGTAGGCGACGTCCTGGACGAGGGTGCCGAGCACCCCGGCGACGGCGATGACCAGCGCGAGGCCCACGACCAGGGGGAGGTCGCGGGCCTGGAAGGCCTGCAGTCCGACCTGCCCCAGCCCCGGGATGTGGAGGACCTGCTCGAGGACGAACACGTTCACGACCAGCACGCCCAGCAGGTCGGCGAAGAACAGCGAGACCAGCGGGATGGCCGCGTTCCGCAGGACGTGCCGGGCGATGCGTCGCCGCGAGGCACCCTTCGCCCGGAGCAGGGTCACGAAGTCCTCGGCGACGTACTCGCGGCCCTCGGCGCGGGCGTACCGCAGCTGGCCGGCCAGCAGGCTGAGCCCGAGGACCGCCGCGGGCAGCACGACCCGGACCAGCAGCGTCGAGTTCGGCGTCGGGGCCGCGGCCACGCCGAAGAGCAGCACCACGGACGCCAGCCAGTAGTTCGGCACGGCGAACCCGACGTAGGCGGTGCCAGTCACGAACCGGGTGACGAGACCGCCGGGCTCGAGCGCGCCGAGGACGCCGACGACGACGCCCCCGACCAGCGCGAAGAGCAGGGCCGGGATCACGTAGGCCAGGGTGACGGGGATGGCCCGTCCGAGCACCGCCGTCACCGGCTCGTGGAGCGTCTGCGAGTCGCCCCAGCGGAGCGTCGTGGTCCTGACCAGGTAGTCGAGGTAGCGCTGCCAGACCGGCCGGTCGAGGTCGTGGGCCGCCCGGTAGGCCTGGACGGCCTGCTCGACCAGGGCGGTCCGGCTGGCCTCGCCGGACCGCGACGCCTTCGCCGAGTGGCCCGCCCCGTAGGCGACCTGGGCGAGGTTGGGGTCCGTCGTCAGCGCCACGAAGCCGAAGGACACCGAAACGACGAGGTAGATGGCGACGACGGCCAGCAGCGTCCGACGGGCGAGGAAGGTGGCGAACGACATCGGCTGGACTGGTGCGTTTCCCCTCCGGGCGGCGCCATAAGCGTCCCGATGGCTGCAACGACCACCGTTCCGACCGACACCGTTTTCCGCCCGACGCGAGAACCCGGCGATTCGACAGACGCCCGATGGTCCGAGGCAGCCCGCCAGCGATGAACCCGCCCGCAGCTGAGGGCCGACCATCCCTGGGCCGGGGGACGAGATGACCGCCGACGGGAGCCCCCCAGGCGCCGGGGTCGGTCCGGGGGTGACGTCGGCTGACGGCGGCACTACGGCAGCCGACCGTGGTACGACCATGCACCAGGGCGACCGACCGGAGGACGACCTCGAGCCGGTGGACTGGGACGCCTTGGCGGGCCGGCAGTTCCGCGTCCCCTGGCGGGCCGTGGTCGCCGTCCTGGCGCTGCTGGGCCTCGGCCTCGTCTACCGCCAGGCGTCGACGACCGGCACGGACCCGCTCTACGCCTGGCCCGCCTCGGACCTCACGTGGGTATACCGGGCGTGCGTCGTCCTGGTCCTCGCCTTCGGCCTCCCCCCGCTGCTCACGAACTGGCCGGCGACGACGCGCCGCGGCCGCCAGCTCGTCCGCCGCCCGCTCGGGCTGGCGAGCCTCCTCGTCACGGCCGGGTTCGTCCTCGGCGGGCTCGTCGGCCCGTTCCTCGTGGGACGGCCCCGGACCCACATCCTGTCGGCCCTCCAGCCGCCGGTCTACGCCACCGTCCCCAAGGGAACGGTGGCCATCCACTGCCTCGGGCGCGTCGGCGGGACGGCCATCGACCCGGTCTGCTACGGCACGTGGCAGCACCCACTCGGGACGACACGGACCGGGCAGGACCTGGTCACGCTGGTCGTCTCGGGCCTCCACGTCAGCCTCGAGGTCGCGGTGGTGGCGACGGTGCTCATGGTGCCCATCGCGACGGCCGTCGGTCTGGCGGCGGGCTACCTCGGCGGCCCCGTGGATGACGTCCTGATGCGGTACGTCGACGTCCAGGGGGCTGTCCCGGCCTTCGTCGTCTACATCGTGCTGGCCTTCCTCTGGGGCCACAGCCTCCTCCTGCTCGTGGTCGTCTTCGGCCTCGTGAGCTGGGGGAGCCTCGCCCGGCTCGTCCGGAGCGAGGCCATCCAGCGCCGCGAGTCGGGGTACGTCGAGGCCGCCAGGAGCGCCGGGGTGGGCCCCGGCGGCATCGTCCGCCGGCACGTCCTGCCGAACGTCTCCAGCTCCATCCTGGTGGGGGCGACGGGCCAGATCCCCCAGCTCGTCCTTGTCGCGACGGCGGTGACCTTCATCGGCCTCGGCGACGTCGGTCGCTGGTTCCAGTCGTTCGGGGAGACCATCGCCAGCGGGTTCGGCCTCGCCTTCGGCCACCAGCCGCCGACCGTCTGGTGGACCTGGGTCGTCCCCGTCGCGGCCCTCGCCGTCGTGGTGCTCGGCCTGCTGGTCCTCGGCGACGAACTCCGCGAGGTCCTCGACCCGCGGGGGTCGTGGTGATGGCCCTCCGTTGGGGCGCGCTGACGGACCGGCCGCGGAGGGTTCGCTGATGGCCCTGCTCGAGGTAGCCGACCTCTCGGTCCGGTTCCGGACCGACCGCGGCACCGTCGTCGCCCTCGACGGCGTGGACTTCTCGGTCGACCGGGGCGAGACGGTCTGCCTCGTCGGCGAGAGCGGCTCGGGGAAGACCGTCTGCTGTTCGAGCCTCACCCGGCTCCTCCCCTCGCCGCCAGCCCAGGTCGAGGGGGCGGTCCGGTTCGACGAGGAGGACCTCCTCGCGGCGAGCGAGCGACGGCTCCGGGCCATCCGTGGCGGCCGCATCGCCCACGTCTTCCAGAATCCACAGAGCGCGCTCGACCCGGTCTACGCCGTGGGCGACCAGCTGGTCGAGGCGATGACCATCCACGGCGTGGCGACCGGCACGGCGGCCCGACGGCGGGCCGTCGACATCCTCGACCGGGTCGGCATCCCCGACCCCGCGGCCCGCGTCGACGACTACCCGCACGAGCTCTCCGGCGGGATGACCCAGCGCGTGGTCATCGCGATGGCGCTGGCCGCCGACCCCGACCTCCTCGTGGCGGACGAGCCCACCACGGCGCTCGACGTGACGACGGAGGCCGCCATCCTCGACCTGCTGGCCGAGCTCGCCGCCGAGCGCGACCTCGCCGTGCTCCTCGTCACGCACGACCTCGGCGTCGTCGCGGGCATCGCCGACCGCGTCGTCGTCCTCTACGCCGGGAAGGTCATGGAGCGCGGGACGGTCGAGGCGGTCTTCGACCGGCCGGCGCACCCCTACACCCGGGCGCTCCTCGAGAGTTTGCCCGGCGCCGACGCCGACCCGCGTCCCATCGGCGGGTCGCTCCCGGACCCGCGGTCACCGCCGGCTGGCTGTCGGTTCCATCCCCGGTGCCGGTACGCCGTCGACGAGTGCCGCGACGGGGGGCAGCCGCCGATGCACGCCGTCGACGCGGCCGCGGCGACGGCCGAAGCCGTCCACGCCGCCTCGTGCGTTCACCACCGGGACGCGGGCGGAGGCGGTGACGCTCCCGTCGGGCGGGAACTCCCGTGGCTGGCGACGGGGCAACCGACGGCGGAGGACGCCCATGACTGATGGACCCGCGGCCGAGGGGAACGGGGAGCAGGCGGCCACGGCCGGACGGGGTGCGCCGGTCCTGTTCGTCCGCGGTCTGGAGACGCACTTCCCGGTCACGGGGGGCCTCCTCCGTCGCGAGGTGGGCCGGGTTCGGGCCGTCGACGGCGTCGACCTCGACCTCCACCCGGGCGAGACGCTCGGCGTCGTCGGCGAGTCCGGCTGCGGGAAGTCGACGCTGGCTCGGACGCTCCTCGGCCTCGTGCCCCCGACCGGCGGGACCATCCGCTACCGCGGCGAGGACGTCCACGCGCTCGACGGCGTCGCCGAGCGACGCTACCGGCGTCGGGTCCAGCTCGTGCTCCAGGACCCGGTCTCGAGCTTCGACCCCCGGATGACCGTCGGGGCGGCCGTCGCCGAGCCGATGGCCGCCCACGGCCTCCGCGACCCGGCCCGACGGCGCGAGCGCGTCGAGGGCCTGCTCAGACAGGTCGGGTTGGATCCGTCGACCCGCGAGCGCTACCCGCACGAGCTCTCCGGCGGCGAGAAGCAGCGCGTCGCCCTCGCTCGCGCGCTCTCGGTCGACCCCGAGGTCCTCGTGCTCGACGAGCCGGTCTCGGCCCTCGACGTCTCCGTCCAGGCCGAGATCCTCGCGCTCGTCCGGCGGCTCCAGGACCGGTTCGACCTCGCCGTGCTCCTCATCAGCCACGACATGACCGTCGTCCGCCAGGTCGCCGACCGGCTGGCCGTGATGTACCTCGGTCGGTTCGTCGAGCGGGGCCCGGCCGAGGTCCTGTTCGAGGACCCCCTCCACCCCTACACCCGGGCGCTCGTCGACGCCATCCCCGAGCCGACGCCCCACGCGCGACGGTCGAGCCCCACGCTCCACGGCGACGTCCCGGACCCAAGCGACCCGCCGAGCGGGTGCCGGCTCCACCCCCGGTGCCCGGCGGTCATCCCGCCGGACGACCTCGCAATCGACCAGGCGACCTGGCGGCGGGTTCACGAGTTCCACGCGGCGGTGGCGGCGGACGGCGTCGGGCTCGAATCGATCCGGCGGCGGGTCGCGGCCGGGCGGGTCATCAGCGAGGTGCAAGCGCTCCGCCGGGGCGTGCGCGAGGCGTACGACCTCCCGGACGACCTCGGCGACCGGGCCGCCGAGGCGGCGCTCGCGGACGCCGTCGCGTCGGTCGTCCAGGGCGAGCGGGAAGCGGCGCTGGCCACGCTCGAGTCGCACTTCGAGAGTGTTTGTGCTGAGAGGGAGCCGCTGCTAGAGGAGCGTGGTGCGCGAGAGGTGGCGTGTCATTTGGTCGAGGACGGTCGTAGATGACGGAATTTCGAAACCGGATCTAACTATCGGTGTCCAGCGGCATTCACTTTCGTCACCCTTCCGCAGCCATCAAGGTCAAATATACCCTATTATCAAATTCATGTCCGACATCACCCCGCAGTTGATTTTCGCGTTCGTCGCAGCGGTTATTGCTTATCTGTATGTCGGTGTTCCGCTGTCGGATGTCAAACATCAAGCTACATCCCAGTTATTCGCAATGTGTGGAGCTACGAGTTCTCCAATGGTGACCGCGATTACGTGTAATATTGGGTTACTGGTAATGGTTGGGATCACGGGTGGCATCGGTGTGGCAATTATAGTATTCGATTTCGTACGATAGCGATTCACCTTGACGCGGTATCATACGTTAGATACCCGGCTCGTTGGGCCAACTGTTTGAGAAAATAGCGGGAAGCCAGCGGAGGGATTTGAACCCCCGACCTATTCCTTACGAAGGAACCGCTCTTCCAGCTGAGCTACGCTGGCGCGAGTTCGAATACGCCGGATAGCGTGGTTAAGGATTGCGGTTCGAACGACCCGTCGGGGCCGGGCTGGCAGCCCCCCATGGGGTACCCGCGGGCCCTCACCCCCGCCGCGTCAACCGCACGTCCAGGCACACGTTCACCATCCCGGGCGCGTACGAGCGGACCACCCGGCGGTCCTCGACGGTGACGTCGTACGCGTCGCCCGCCGCCTCGATGATGGCCGCCTCGCCCGCCGCGTACGGGTCGGCTTCGGGCTGGATATCGTAGTAGTGGACGACGCAGTCGTCGCCGGCGAGGGTGACGGCGGCGTCGAGGAACGCGTCGGCCGAGTGGGGGAGGTTCATCACGACGCGGTCGGCCCAGCCGGCGTAGTCGTCGGCGACGTCGCGGACGTCGGCCTCGATGGCCGTCACGCGGTCGGCGACGCCGTTGCGCTCGGCGTTCGTCCGGAGGTACTCGACCGCGGCCGGGTTGACGTCCACCGCCACGACCTCGGCGCCCGCGTCGGCCAGCCGCACCGCGAACGGCCCGACGCCGGCGAACATGTCGAACGCGTGCTCCCTGGGCACGACCTGGGCGACGACGCGCTGGCGCTCGGTGGCCAGGCGGGGCGAGAAGTAGACGCGCGCGAGGTCGACCGCGAGCGCGCAGCCGTATTCGGTGTGGACGGTCTCGGTACCGCCGCCCGCGAGGACGTCCCACTCACGGACCCGCTCGACGCCCTTGACCTCGGAGGCGCGGTTCAGGACGGTCCGCACCGGCAGGTCGGAGGCCAGCACGGCCTCAGCCACGGCCTGCGCCCGCTCGGGGTCGTCCTCGTGGAGCAGGACGACGTCGCCGACGCGCTCGTACGAGGCCGAGCCGTCGAGGAGGTCGTCGGGCAGCGTCGGCGTCTCGCGGGGCGCGAACTCGCGCTCCTCGACGTCGTAGTCGGCGCTGACCGCGGCGGCGTCGGTCACCGGGAGGTAGAGCCACCCCTCGTCGGCCTCGATGGCCAGGTCGTGGGCGAGGAGGTCGGCCTCGAGGAGCGCCCGACGGGTCGCCTCCCCGGCCTCGACCGGCACCCTGACGCACGGCGCGCGCATCGGCCGGCCAGAGCCGCGCTGTGGCGGTAAGATTGACGCTTCCCCGGCACCGACGAACCGGAACCTTTCAGGCCGGCGAGACCCAACCCACCGCCCATGAGCGACGTCGACCCCTTCGACGCCATCCGCGAGTTCGAGCACGCGGGCGAGACCTACCAGATGGCCGACCTCACCGCGCTTGAGGACGCCGGGCTCTGCGACCTGGCATCCCTGCCGTTCAGCATCCGCGTCCTCCTGGAGGGCGTGCTGCGGAACGTCGGGCGAAACGACATCACGGCCGACGACGTCCGGAACGTGGCCTCGTGGGCGCCCGAGGTGCCGGACGTCGAGCTGCCGGTCTCGCCCGGCCGAGTCGTGCTGCAGGACCTCACGGGCGTCCCGGCCGTCGTGGACCTGGCCGCGCTCCGGTCGGCGGCCGAGCGGGCCGGCGAGGACCCGAGCGTCGTCGAGCCGGAGGTGCCCATCGACCTCGTCATCGACCACAGCGTCCAGGTCGACTTCTTCGGCTCCGAGGAGGCCTACGAGAAGAACGTCGAGCTCGAGTACGAGCGCAACGCGGAGCGCTACCGGGCCATCAAGTGGGCCCAGCAGGCGTTCGAGCACTTCAACGTCGTCCCGCCCGGCACGGGCATCGTCCACCAGGTCAACCTCGAGTACCTGGGCCGCGTCGTCCAGACCCACGAGCGCGACGGCGTCGACTGGATCTACCCGGACACGCTCGTGGGCACCGACAGCCACACCCCGATGATCGGCGGCATCGGCGTCGTCGGCTGGGGCGTCGGCGGCATCGAGGCCGAGGCGGCCATGCTCGGCCAGCCCATCACGATGCAGCTCCCCGAGGTGGTCGGCGTCAAGCTGTCCGGCGAGCTGCCGGAGGGCGCCACCGCGACCGACCTCGTGCTGCACGTGACCGAGCGGCTCCGGGAGGTCGGCGTCGTCGACCGGTTCGTCGAGTTCTTCGGCCCGGGCGTGTCGACGCTGACCGTGCCGGACCGTGCGACGCTGTCGAACATGGCGCCCGAGCAGGGCTCGACCATCAGCGTCTTCCCGGTGGACGAGGCGACGCTCGACTACCTCGAGCTCACCGGCCGCGAGCCCGAGCACATCGAGCTCGTCCGGTCGTACCTCGAGGCCCAGGGGCTGTTCGGCCAGCAGGAGCCCGAGTACACCGAGGTCTTCGAGCTCGACCTCGGCTCGGTCACGCCGAGCCTGGCCGGGCCGAAGCGCCCCCAGGACCGCGTCGAGCTGCCCGACATGCGGCATCACTTCCGCCAGCTGCTCTACGGCGAGCTCGAGGACGGCCTGGACGAGGTCGACCAGGAGGCCCTCAACCGCTGGTTCGGCGAGGGCGGCGACGGCGGCGCGGAGACGGTCACGGACGGCGGGGAGCGAACCATCGGTTCGCGATCCTCGTCTGATCTCCGATCCGACGGTGGTGAGCGAACCATCGGTTCGCGATCCTCGTCAGACCTGCGGTCTGACGGTGGTGCCGTCCCGGAGGGACACGCGACGGCCGATCCCGCCATCAAGGGCCCCGACGAGCTCGACCTCGGCGACCTCACGAAGCGGGTCGAGGTCGAGCTCCCCGACGGCGAGACGACCACCATCGGCCACGGCTCCGTCGTCTTCAGCGCCATCACGAGCTGCACGAACACCTCGAACCCGTCGGTGATGATCGCCGCGGGGCTGCTCGCCCGGAACGCCGTCGAGCGGGGCCTCGAGGTTCCGAACTACGTCAAGACGAGCCTCGCGCCGGGCAGCCGCGTCGTGACCCAGTACCTGGAGGCGTCGGGCCTCCTGCCCCACCTCGAGGCGCTCGGCTACAACGTCGTCGGCTACGGCTGCACGACCTGCATCGGGAACGCCGGCCCGCTCCCCGAGGCCATCGAGCGCGCCATCGACGAGCACGACCTCTGGACGACGAGCGTGCTCTCCGGGAACCGGAACTTCGAGGCGCGCATCCACCCGAAGGTCCGCGCGAACTACCTCGCCAGCCCGCCGCTCGTCGTCGCCTACGGGCTCGCCGGCCGGATGGACGTCGACCTCGAGACCGAGCCGTTGGGCCACGACCCCGAGGGCGAGCCCGTCTACCTGGCCGACGTCTGGCCCTCGGCGGACGAGATCCAGGAGACCATCCTCGGGAGCGTCGAGCCGTCGATGTTCGAGGAGAAGTACGCCGCCGTCTTCGAGGGCGACGAGCGCTGGGCGGCGCTCGACGCGCCCACCGGCGACGTCTACGCGTGGGACGACGAGTCGACCTACATCCGGGAGCCGCCGTTCTTCGTCGACTTCCCGATGTCGCCGCCGGGCGTCGCGGACGTCGAGGGCGCGCGCTGCCTGATGCTGCTGGGCGACACCGTGACGACCGACCACATCAGCCCCGCCGGCCCGTTCGGGTCGGACCTCCCGGCCGGCCAGTGGCTCCAGGAGCACGGCGTCGAACCCGTCGACTTCAACACCTACGGCTCGCGCCGCGGCAACCACGAGGTCATGATGCGGGGCACGTTCGCGAACGTCCGCATCGAGAACCAGCTCCTCGACGACGTCGAGGGCGGCTACACCGTCCACCACCCGACGGGCGAGGAGACGACCGTCTTCGAGGCCAGCCAGCGCTACCGCGAGGCGGGCACCCCGCTCGTCGTCCTCGCGGGGAAGGAGCTCGGCACGGGCTCGAGCCGCGACTGGGCGGCCAAGGGCACCGCCCTGCTCGGCATCGAGGCGACCATCGCCGAGAGCTACGAGCGCATCTTCCGGGACAACCTCGTCGGCATGGGCGTCCTCCCGCTCCGGTTCGCCGAGGGCGACTCCTGGGAGTCGCTCGGGCTCGACGGGACCGAGACCTACGACATCCACGGCCTCGACGACGGGCTCGAGGTCATGGCGGAGCTGACCGTCGTCGCCACCCGCGACGACGGCGAGACGGTCGAGTTCCCGGTGACGGTCCAGGCCGGGACGCCCGCGGCGGTCCGGACCATCGAGCAGGGCGGCATCCTCGACACCGTGCTGGACCGCATGGCCACCTACCTGGAGAAGACCGAGGCACTGCGTGGCAAGGTCAAATCCGCCATGTTCTATCCCGTGGCGGTGATGGTTGTGGCCGGGCTGGTGACCGCGGTGCTCCTGGTCTTTGTCATTCCCAAGTTCGAGGAGATCTTCGCCGGCTTCGGCACGGCCCTGCCGGCGCCCACCCAGTTCGTCATCGAGCTGTCCCGGGCCTTCCGTTCCAACTGGTACCTGATCTTCGGCGGCATCATCGGCGCCTTCTTCGCCCTCCGCGCCGCCTAC
>Ga0102944_1000941_pt1 | contig 20787 bp, 19 predicted proteins | sample SalPonD_shore_MG_FD_78172 | JGI IMG/M metagenome (GOLD analysis project Ga0102944, IMG submission 78172) | Salt pond soil microbial communities from South San Francisco under conditions of wetland restoration - Salt Pond MetaG... | ecosystem: Environmental > Aquatic > Marine > Intertidal zone >...
AGGCTTCCCGCTGGTGACCACCAAGAAGGTGCATCTGCGCTCCGTCGTCCACGAGCTCCTGTGGTTCCTCGCGGGCGACACGAATATCCGCTACCTCAAGGACAACGGTGTCTCCATCTGGGACGAGTGGGCGGACGAGAGCGGCGATCTCGGCCCTGTCTACGGCGCGCAGTGGCGCAGCTGGCCCGCGCCGGACGGCGGCACCATCGACCAGCTCGGCGACGTGGTCGAGCGCATCCGCCGCGACCCGGACTCGCGCCGCCTGGTCGTCTCCGCCTGGAACGTGGCCGAGCTGCCGCGCATGGCCCTCGCTCCCTGCCATGCGCTGTTCCAGTTCTACGTCGCCGACGGCCGCCTGTCGTGCCAGCTCTACCAGCGCAGTGCCGACCTGTTCCTGGGTGTGCCGTTCAACATCGCCTCGTATGCGCTGCTCACGCACATGGTGGCGCGGGTCACGGACTACGCGCCGGGTGACTTCGTGCACACGTTCGGCGACGCTCATGTGTACCTGAATCATTTCGAGCAGGTCGATCGTCAGCTCGCGCGCGAGCCCCGGCCGGCACCGACACTGCGCCTGAATCCGGACGTGCGGGATCTGTTCGCCTTCCGCTTCGATGACATCACGATCGAGGGCTACGATCCGCATCCCGCGATCCGGGCACCGGTGGCCGTATGACGCACAGCCTCAGCCTGGTCGTCGCGATGGACCGCAATCGGCTGATCGGGGCCGGCGGCGGCCTCCCGTGGCGCCTGCCGAACGACCTCAGGTGGTTCAAGCGCTGCACGGTCGGCAAGCCGATCGTGATGGGGCGCAAGACCTGGGACTCGATCGGGCGCGCGCTGCCCGACCGGCCGAACATCGTGCTGACCTCGCGCCAGAATTTCACGGCACCGGGGGCGACCGTGGTGCACAGCTTCGAGCAAGCCGTGGCGGCGGCGCACGACTATCCCGAGATCATGGTCATCGGCGGCGGCGTGCTGTTCGACGAGACGATCGCCCTGGCCGACCGCCTCTATCTCACCGTGGTCCACGACGAGTTCCACGGCGACACCTGGTTCCCGTTCTTCGACTCGAGCGAGTGGCGCGAGACCTTCCGCGAGGACCACGAGGCCGATGAGAAGAACCCCCACGCGTACAGCTTCCTGATCTGGGAGCGCACTGGCGGTTGAACCGCTTGTCGGGGACCTTGGCGATCACCCTGGGGATTCGGGGAAAACACGACCCTCCCAAAGGTGATCACGCCAAGACGTCAGGCGCGCCAAGGTTCCTTTATTGCACCGCGGGCTCGGCAAGGTGACCGTCCCGGGGCCACTGGACGTGAATCAATCTTTGGCGCGAAGCTCGCTGCGGGGGCGATACCCGATCCCTTGGCGTGATTCCGTTCAACACGCCCGCTCGCCCGTTGCCGCCCCGGCTGCGCCTACCAGTCCGGGGGGAGGGCACCTTCGCACCCGATCTGAACGACAGTGCCGGGGTCGTCCAGCGACAGGGCAGTGAGGCGGTTGCCCCAGAGGCAGCCGGAGTCGAGAGCGTGGACGCCGTGGGCGGCGCGGTAGCCGAGTGCGGACCAGTGGCCGAATACGATCCGCAGGTCGGCATTGGCGCGGCCCGGTACCTCGAACCAGGGCATCAGCCCCTCGGGCTGCGTGCCGGGCGGGCCCGTGGGGCCGAGGTCGAGCGAGCCGTCGGCGCGGCAATAACGCATGCGGGTGAAGCAGTTGATCGCGAAACGGATGCGCTCCTCGTGCGCCAGGTCCGGTGACCACTGCACCGGCTCGTCGCCGTACATGTAGTCGAACAGCAGTTCGTAGTCGTCACGGCGCAACTCCGTCTCGACTTCGCGCGCGAGTTTCTGCGCGCTCGCCAGGTCCCAGTCCCGGTGCAGTCCCGCGTGCACGAGGGTGAAGCCGAGGTCCGCGTCGTGATGCAGCAGGGGCAGGTGGCGCACCCAGTCGAGCAGGTCCGCGCGATCCGGTGCCTCGAGGATGTCGTCGAATGTGTCCTTGCTCTTCGGTCCGCGCGCACCGGCTGCTGCCGCGAGCATGTGGAGCTCGTGGTTGCCCGGAACGCAGACGGCGCGGTCGCCGAGGTCGCGCACGGCGCGCATGCACGCCAGCGAATCCGGCCCGCGATTGACCAGGTCGCCGACGAACCACAGCCGGTCACGATCCGGCTCGAACGAGATCCGCTCGAGGAGGCGCTCGTACTCGGCGAAACAGCCGTGCAGATCACCGATCGCCCAAGTGGCCATGATCCTTCCTTAATCTACCCGGACGCGGTCCCGAGCGGTCGCTCAGTGCAGGATCCGCGGCACCGTGAGGAGGAATTCGGGGATGGGGGCGTCGAACGCCTGACCGTCGTCGGCGACCATGCCGTAGCGGCCCTTCATGGTGCCCATGGAGGTGTCGAGCTGGGTGCCACTGGTGTACTTGAAGCCTTCGCCCGGCTTGAGATGGGGTTGCTCGCCGACCACGCCGTCGCCGTGGACCTCCTGCACGCGGCCGTTGCCGTCGGTGATCTGCCAGTGGCGCGTCAGCAGCTGCGCTGGCGTATCGCCGTCGTTGCGGATCGTGATCGTGTAGGCGAACACGTAGCGCCCCTCGTCCGGCGCCGATTCGCCGTCGAGGTACCGCGCCTCGACCTCGATGTGGATGTTGTCGGCCCGGTCGCTCGGCATCCGGATGCTCCCTGACTGTATCCGGCCTGCATCATACAGCAGGCGCCAACCCCTACGCCGTGGCCGCACGGGCCAGGGCGGCATAGGCGCTGACCGACAGGGACTCCGGCCGGGCGTTCGGGTCGACGCCGGCGCGCGCGATCGTTTCGCTCGCGAGGCGCGAGCGCAGCGCGTTGCGCAGGGTCTTGCGCCGGGCGTTGAACGCGAGGCGCACGATCTCGGCGAACAGCGGCTCGACCGCGGGTGCGACGACGGGCTCGTCCAGCGGGACCAGGCGCACGACGGCGGACTCGACCTTCGGCGGCGGTCGGAAGGCGCCCGCCGGTACCCGGAACAGGGAACGCACGGCGCACGCGGCCTGGATCATCACCGAGAGGCGGCCGTACGTCTTGTTGCCCGGGGCCGCCGCCATGCGGTCCACGACCTCGCGCTGGAGCATGAAATGCATGTCGCGGATCGCATGGCGCTGCTCGATCAGGTGGAACAGCAGCGGTGTGGAGATGTTGTAGGGCAGGTTGCCCACGACGCGGACGGCACCGGCCGTCGCCAGCGAGGAGAAATCGAAGCGCAGCGCGTCGGCCTCGTGCACCGTCAGCGTGCCGGGCCAGTCCGTGCGGGCACGCAGCGCGGCGGCGAGATCGCGGTCGAGCTCCACCACGTCCACGTGGCCCGCGGCGGCGAGCAGGGGGCCGGTGAGCGCCCCCTCGCCGGGGCCGATCTCGACGATCCGGTCGCCGGCCGCCGGTGCCAGCGCGGACACGATGCGCTCGATCGTCGCGCGCTCGTGCAGGAAGTGCTGGCCGAAGCGCTTGCGCGGGATCGCCCCCACCCGTCAGCCCCGCGGCGCGAGCCGGCGTGCGAGCTCAAGGGCGGCCTCGAGGCTGCCCGCGTCCGCGCGCCCCGTGCCGGCCAGATCCAGGGCGGTGCCGTGGTCGACCGACGTGCGCACCAGCGGCAATCCCAGGGTCACGTTGACCGCATGGCCGAAGCCGGCGTATTTGAGCACCGGCAGGCCCTGGTCGTGGTACATGGCGAGCACGGCATCCGCCTGCTCGAGATGGCGCGGCGTGAAGGCCGTGTCGGCCGGGAGCGGGCCGGTCACGTCGACGCCCGCGGCGCGCAGCCGCGCGAGCGCCGGCTCGATCGCCGTGTGCTCCTCGGTCCCCAGGTGCCCGCCTTCGCCCGCGTGCGGATTGAGCCCGAGCACCAGGATGCGCGGCTCGTCGATGCCGAAATGCCGCCGGAGGTCGCGGTCCAGCGTGGTCGCGACCGCCTGTACGCGGTCGGCCGTGATGGCGTCGGGCACGGCGCGCAGGGGCAGGTGGGTGGTCACCAGCGCGACGCGCAGTGTGTCGGCGACCAGCATCATGACGGGTGCGCCGCCGCTGCGCTCACCGAGATACTCGGTGTGGCCGGTGAACGCCACGCCGGCGTCGTTGATCACGCCCTTGTGCACCGGGCCGGTGACGAGCGCGGCGAAGGTGCCGTCGAGGCAGCCGTCCACGGCCGCGTCCAGCGTGTCCAGCACGTAGCGGCCGTTCGCGGGATCGAGCTCGCCGGCACGCGCGCGCCGCGCCAGGGCTATGCCCCGCAGCGCGATCTCGCCCGGCCCTTGCGGCCGCGGCGGGTCATCGGGGTCGAGTGCGTAGGGCAGCAGCTCGATCCCGAGCGAGCGCGCGCGCTCGAGGAACAGCTCCGGGTCGCCCACGACGACGCGCTCGTCGTCGCAGCCCGATTGGGCCAGCCGCGCGACCAGATCCGGGCCGACACCGGCGGGCTCGCCGGGGGTCAGCGCAATCCGGACCGCCTGTCCCGCCGGGGCGTCAGGAGTCGAGGCGGATGTCGACATAGGCCTCGTCGCGCAGCTTGCGCAGCCAGCGCTGGGTCTGCTCCTCGACCTGGCGCTTGTAGAGTGTCCGGCGTGCCTGCGAGCGGCGGTACTCGCCCGCGTCCCGGCGTTCGCGGCGCTCGATGAGCTTCACCAGGTGCCAGCCATAGGGGCTGCGAAAGGGTTCGCTCACCTGGCCCGGCTGGAGGCTGTCGACCACCTGCTGGAAGGCGGGGCTCATGTCGTCGGGACCGAACCAGCCGAGGTCGCCGCCCTTGGGCGCCGTCGCCTGATCCTCGGAGTACGCTTTCGCCAGCTCGCCGAAGTCCGCGCCCGCCTTGATCCGCCGCCGCAGCGCCTGGAGCTCCTGGCGCGGCTGGTCGCCCTCGCCGTCGTCCTTGAGCAGGATGTGACGCGCATGCGATTCGGTGATCGTCTCCGCGCTGCCGCCGCGGCGATCGACCAGCTCGAGCACGTGGAACCCGTTCGGGCTGCGCAGCGGACCGGCGATCTCTCCGGTGTCCATGCCCTCCAGCGCGTCGACGAACAGGCCGGGCAGCTCCGCGCCGCGGCGCCAGCCGAGATCGCCGCCCTCCAGGGCGCGCGGGCCGTCGGACACGCGTGTCGCCACGGTGCCGAAATCCGCGCCCGAGCGCAGCTGCTCGATGACGGATTCGGCGCGCTTGCGCGTCTCTGCAACCTCGTCGGTCGAGGCATCCGACGGCAGTCCGATCAGGATGTGTCGCAGGCGGTATTCGGTGCGCTGGTCACTTGCGCGCTCGACGCGGGCCATGAAGTCGTCCAGCTCCTGCTCGGAAACCTGGACCTGGCTGGCGACCACGCGCTGACGCAGGCGCGACACGATCAGCTGCTTGCGCACGTCCTCGCGCACTCGCTCGAAGGGCATGCCGTCCTTCTCGTAGCGCTGGCGCAGGCCGGCGATATCGGTGCCGTAGTTCGACGCCATGTTGCTCAGCGCCTCGTTGACCGCCTGGTCGTCGACGCTGATGCCGCGTTGCTCCGCGCGCTGGAGCTGGATCTTCTCGAGCACGAGCTCCTCGAGCACGCGGTCGCGCAGCACCGACTCCGGCGGTACGTCGCGGTCTTCGCGCTGGAGCCGGTCCCGCACGCGGATCAGGTCGGTCTCGAGTTCGCTGTCGAGGATGATCCCGTCGTTGACCACGGCGACGATGCGGTCAAGGGGCTGTGCCCCGCCGCCGTCGGTCGCGGCGAAGGTCGGCAGGGCACACAGGGACAGGATGGCGCAGAGGGCGCCGGATACCAGGCAGCGCGGGAGTCGCATGGATGCTGTCGATCGCTTCGGTCGGGAGTTTGCCTGCTGGCCGGTGCGCGTCGGATACCACCGATGTTCCGGTGACCGTCACTCGGCCGGATCGTGATAGCCAAGGATAGCACGCTCGAGGCGCTCGCCGGCGGGTTCGCCGATCGGCCCGAGGCCCTTGAGCGTGAGCTCGAAGTAGATCGCCTGCGACGGGCTCGTTCCGCTGGCCGCATTGTCGTCCTCGTTGAGATATTCGTGCGCCACGGTGCGAAAGCGCCAGCAGCAGCTTTCGTACTCGAGGCCGAGGATCGACTCGATGTCGCGCTCGTCGCGCAGCGAATACTTGCTGCCGGCGACCATCTGCCAGCGCGGGCCGATCGGCCACGCGAACGACAGGTCCACCTGCTCCTGCTCGTCGCGCCGGAAGCGGTAGCCGAAGTTGGCGATGCCGCCGCCGGTGCCGCGGTAGCGGACGGCCGCCTGGCGCCGATCCGTGAGCTCGGTGTCCGGATCCCACTGCAGGCTCACGTCGCCGCTCCAGGCGCGCGTCGGGCTGGCGGCGACCTCGGCGACGACGTCCGATGTGTCGTCGGTGTTGGGGTCAGGCGGGGCCCCGCTCGGCAGGGTCACCGTGCGCTCCTCGAAATACCGGATTGCGCCGATGCTTCCGCGCAGCACCTCGCGGCCGCCGTCGCGCTCGAGCAGGCGGCTGGTGAGCGCCAGCGTCAGCTGGTTCGTGTCGCCGATGCGGTCGCCGCCGGTGAAGCGGCGCTCGCGGAACAGCTGCGAGAAGGAGAAGCCGTAGCGGCCGCTGTCGAACACGGGGATGCTGTCCTGCTGCTCCTCGGGCACGTAGACGTAGAACGCGCGCGGCTCGAGGGTCTGCTGGTAGTCCTTGCCGAGACGGTCGAAGATCAGCCCGGCATCGAGCGAGGCGATCGGCAGCGTGCGGTCGATCGCCTCGGGGCCGGTGCTGGTGACGCGGTCGACGCGGTAGCTCGTGTGGTCGATCGCGAGCCGTGGGCGCAGGAACCAGCCGGGTGCCTCGACGGGCCACGTCGCCGCCGGGACCAGCCGCAGCCGGTCGGCGGTGTCGCTCGCGTCGCGCTCGAAGCGCACGAATTCCGTGTCGAGGCGGGTGTCCAGACCGCCGAGCGTCCCGTCGGAGGTGAACGTGAGCTGCGGCAACTGCTCGTAGGGCCGGTTCACCGGAGCGATCGTCTCGTCGAGCGTCTGGTAATCCTGCACGCGGGCCCGGAAGTGTCCCGGCGCGCCATACCAGTCCAGATCGGCGTGGCGCCGCAGGTGGGTCTGGCTGGTCACCGCCAGGTCGCTGCCGAGGTCGTCGAAGTAGTCGCGGTCCGACACTTCCGTCGCGTCGATGCGGGTGCGCCAGTTGCCGAACCCGGCGTGCTGCTGCAGGCGGTTCAGCACGCGGTCCTCGCCCGCGAGGTCGTCGTTCGGGAGGTACTCGTTGTCGAACTGCCACGAGCCGACAGGACTCAGCCAGCGCCACTCGGACTGCAGCTGCGTGCCGCGCTTCTCCAGCCAGCGCGGGGTCAGGGTGGCATCGAAGTCGGGCGCGGCATTCCAGTACCAGGGGACCGAGAACTCGGCGCCCGACTGGCTCGACTGCCCGATGCGCGGTGCCAGGAACCCGCTCATGCGTTCCTCGCCCAGCGGGAAGCGGAACCAGGGCGAGTACAGCAGCGGCACGCCCTTGAACCACACGGTGACGTTGCGCGCGGTGCCCTGGCGGCTCGCCGGATCGAGCGTGACCGACGAGCCCGCGAGGTGCCAGGCCTCGGCATCGGTGGGGCAGGTCGACCAGGTCGCGGACTCGAGCCGCGTGACCATGTCGGCATCGCGCGTGATCCGGTCCGCCCGCCCCTGGGCATGTGCCTGCGGCTGGCGGTAGCGCGCGTCCTCGATCGAGAACGCCCCGCTGTCCAGCTGGATCTCGCCGTGGGCGCCCCGGACCTGGTAGTCGTCGGTGGCAAAGAAGGCATCGCCGGTCGCCGCGGCGTGCTGGCGCACGCGGTCGAGCTCCACGCGGTCGCCGCCGACGGTCTGCCTGCCGCGGCGGATCCCGACGCGCCCCTCGAGCAGCGTGTGCCCTCCCTCGGAGCGGGCGCGGTCGGCTTCCGCCCGCGTCTGGCCCGGACTCTCCGGCGCCGCCACGTCGACCGTGGCGAGCGGCGGCTGCGCCGGGCACAGCGCCCACGGGTTCGCCGCGTGCGCCGGGGCGTGCACGCAGGCGAAGGCGGCGACCATGAGCGGGTGGATCGGGCGCAAAAGGCGGTACCGGCCGTGACGGGACGCGCGCAGGATACCCGCCATGCCGGCTGAACTGAATCGCGCCCGGTGCGTGTCTGGGCGCGGGTGCGTCCGAGGCGCTATAATCGCCGCTTTTCGTCGCCGGGGCCCCGGGATAGGGCAGGATCACCGGCGCGCGGCCCTGCATTTCGACCCAAATAACGACGGAGCCCATCATGGATCTCAGCAAGATCGAGGTCGGCAAGAACTGCCCCGACGAGGTGAATGCGGTCATCGAGGTGCCCACCTACGGCGCACCGGTGAAGTACGAGCTGGACAAGGACAGCGGCGCGCTGATGGTCGACCGCTTCTTTGGCACCGCGATGCACTACCCGTGCAACTACGGCTTCATCCCGCACACGCTGGGCGAGGACGGCGATCCGCTGGATATCCTGGTGGTGACGAATGCGCCGCTGATGTCGGGCGTGGTGATTCCCTGCCGGCCGGTCGGCATGCTGCACATGGAGGACGAGTCGGGCGGCGACGCCAAGATCCTCGCCGTGCCGACCACCAAGCTCACGCCGCTCTACAAGCACGTGGAGGAGTACACCGACGTGGCCCGCTCCCTGGTCGACGAGATCGCGCATTTCTTCGAGCAGTACAAGGCGCTCGAGCCCGGCAAGTGGGCGCGCGTGGACCACTGGGACGGCTCGGAGCAGGCCAAGGCCGAGATTCGTGCCAGTGTCGAGCGGTTCCAGAAGGCGGACTGACATCCGTCGCACGGTGCCGGCGGCGCGGCCGCCGGCGGAGGCCTGAATGGCCGGATTCGACCGGCTACGCGACCACGAACGCGAGGCGCGACTGTTCCGGCGGCGCGCGGCCGTCGCCGCCGCCGGTGCCGTGGTCCTCGTCCTCGCCCTCGTCGCGCGGCTGCTGTACCTGCAGTACGTCAGCCACGAGCACTTCACCACGCTGTCGAACGACAACCGGGTCCGCATCGAGGCCGTCGCGCCCACGCGCGGTCTGATCCGCGACCGCCAGGGCAAGCTGCTGGCGGAGAACCTGCCGAGCTTCAGCCTGCAGCTCGTCCCCGAGCGGGTCGAGGATCTCCAAGACACACTCGTGCGCCTGCGCCGGCTCGTGAACTTCGACGACCAGGACGTCCAGCGCCTGCGCCAGGCCTGGCGTCATGCCCGCCCGTTCGAGGGCATTCCGCTGCGCTTCCGGCTGACGCGGGAGGAGGTCGCGCGCGTCTCGGTGCATCGCCACAGCTTCCCCGGCGTCGACATCGTCGCGGGGCTGACGCGCTACTATCCGCAGGGGCCCATCGGGGTGCACGCACTCGGCTACGTCGGGCGCATCGACGAGGACGATCTGCAGCGGCTCGACGCGAGCGAGTACCGCGCTACGACGCACGTCGGCAAGCTGGGGGTGGAGGCCGAGTACGAGCCCGTTCTTCACGGCAAGCCCGGCTTCCGCCGAGTCGAAGTCAACGTACAGGGCCGGGTGCTGCGCGTGCTCGACGAGCAGGCACCGGTCCCCGGCGAGGACGTCTATCTCACGCTGGACCTCGATCTGCAGCGCCGCGCCGAGGACCTGCTGGGCGACCGCGACGGCGCTGTCGTCGCGCTCGACCCGCGCAACGGGCAGGTGCTCGCGCTGGCGAGCACGCCCACGTTCGACCCCAACGAGTTCGTCAACGGCATCGGCCGCAAGGCGTACGCGCAGTTGCGCGATTCGCCGCACCGGCCCCTGTTCAACCGCGCGATCCGGGGGCAGTACCCGCCGGGCTCCACAGTCAAACCGATGGTGGCGATGGGCGGCTTGCAGTTCGACGCGATCGATCGCGACGAGGAGATCAACTGCCGCGGCTACTACCGTCTCGACGGCAAGGGCCGGCGCTACCGCGACTGGAAGGCCCATGGCCGGGTCGACCTGTCGCAGGCCATTACCCAGTCGTGCGACGTGATGTTCTACGGTCTGGCGCTGAAGCTGGGCATGAACAAGCTGGCCCGCTCGCTGCGGCGTTTCGGCCTGGGCCAGCGCACGGGCATCGACATCCCGGGCGAGCGCCCGGGCCTGGTGCCGGACCCGGAATGGAAGCGCCGCGCGCGCGGCGAGCCGTGGTACACGGGCGAAACCCTGATCCACGGGATCGGTCAGGGCTACCTGACGGTGACCCCGCTGCAGCTCGCGAACGCGGCGGCCGTGCTGGCCAATCGCGGCAGGCCCGTGCGCCCGCACCTGATGCTGAAGGCCCAGGGGCCCGGGAAGGATGTGAAGGTGCCGACCGAGCCGACCATCCCGCCGGTCGAGCAGAAGGTTCCGAGCGACTGGCAGTACGTGATCGGCGCGATGGTCGGCGTGACCCAGGGCCGGCACGGTACGGCGCGTGCGATCGGCTGGCACAGTCCGCACATGATTGCCGGCAAGACCGGGACCGCCCAGGTGTTCTCGATCGGCCAGCACGAACAATACGATGCCGACGAGGTGGCGGAGGAGCTGCGTGACCACGCCCTGTTCATCGCCTTCGCGCCGGCCCGCGATCCGCGCATCGCCGTCGGCGTGGTCGTGGAGAACGGCGGCAGCGGGTCGCACGCGGCGGCGCCGGTGGCCCAGCAGCTGATCGACGCCTGGCTCGGCCCCGAGCCGCTGAAGTCGGAGCGCGAGGGCGACGATGGCAACACCTAGCACGTTGCTCGATGGACGCAGCCGCGGGTCACCGCTCGCGCGGCTGCTCGTGGCGCTGCGGCTCGACCCGCCACTGACCCTGGGTATCCTCGCCATTTGTGCGGTGGGACTGCTGGTCCTGTACAGCGCCGGCGGCCGCTCGATCGAGCTGCTTGTGCAGCAGGGCGTGCGCATGGCGGTGGGCTTCGGCGTGATGCTGGTCATCGCCCAGATCCCGCCGCGCAACCTGCGCCTGTGGTCGCCGTGGCTGTACGCAGCGGGCATCGGGCTGCTCGTCTGGGTGCTTGTGGCGGGCCAGGTGAGCGGCGGCGCGCAGCGCTGGATCGATCTCGGCTTCGTCAGCTTCCAGCCCTCCGAGGGCATGAAGATCGCGGTGCCGATGATGGTGGCCTGGTATCTCGGCGACCGGGCCATGCCGCCGTCGCTCTGGCGTGTTTTCGTCGCTTTGGCGCTGATCCTCGTGCCCGGTGTCCTCGTCGCGCGCCAGCCGGACCTGGGGACCGCCCTGCTGATCGGCAGCGCCGGCGCGTTCGCGCTGTTCCTGGCGGGCATGGGCTGGCGCCTGATCGTTGCCTTCACGGCGATGGGCGCGGCCTGCATCCCGGTCGTATGGCACTTCATGCACGGCTACCAGCGGCGCCGCGTGCTGACGTTCCTCGACCCCGAGAGCGATCCGCTCGGCGCCGGCTACCACATCATCCAGTCGAAGATCGCGATCGGCTCTGGCGGGCTCTACGGCAAGGGCTGGCTCAACGGAACCCAGTCGCACCTGGACTTCCTGCCGGAGCGCTCGACGGACTTCATCTTCGCCGTCTTCGGCGAGGAGTTCGGGCTGTTCGGCGGCGTGGCGCTGCTCCTGCTGTACCTGTTCGTGATCGGCCGCGCGCTGTACATTGCCGGCCAGGCGCAGGACCGCTTCGGGCAGCTGCTGGCCGGCGCGGTCGGTCTGACGTTCTTCGTCTACGTGTTCGTCAACATCGGCATGGTCACGGGGCTGCTGCCCGTGGTCGGCGTGCCGCTGCCGCTGGTCAGCTACGGCGGTACGTCCATGGTCACCCTGCTGAGCGCATTCGGCATCATCATGTCCATCCACTCGCACAAACGGTTGCTCGCTCCATGAGTCGGCGCCCAGCGCGATTCCTGCTTGTTGCCCTGCACGCCTGCCTGGTCCTCGTGGCCACACCGGCGGCGCATGCCTCGTTCCTGGACGAGGACGGCGTCCGGGCGTTCATCGACGACGTGGCCGCGCGTCAGGGGTTCAACGCCGCCGAGCTGCGCGGGCTGTTCGAGCGTGTGCAACGCCGGGACGATGCCCTGGAGGCGATCGCCCGGCCCGCCGAGTCGCTGCCGTGGAAGCGCTACCGGCCGATCTTCCTCACCGAGGCGCGGATCGACCAGGGCATCGAATTCCTGCGCGGGCACCGGGATCTGCTGTCCCGGGCGACGGCCGAGTACGGCGTGCCCGCGGAGATCGTCACCGCCATTCTGGGCGTGGAGACGTTCTACGGGCGTCACCGCGGTGACTACCCGGTACTGGATACGCTGGCCACGCTGGCCTTCGAGTATCCGCCGCGCGCCGACTTCTTCCGCGGCGAACTGGAGCAATTCCTGCTGCTCACGCGCAACGAACGGATCGATCCGCGGCGCGTGACGGGGTCGTACGCCGGGGCGATGGGCATGCCGCAGTTCATCTCGAGCAGCTACCGTCGCTACGCCATCGACTTCGACGGCGACGGCCAACGCGACCTGTGGGACAGCACCGCAGATGTCGTCGGCAGCGTTGCCGCGTACCTCGCGCGCCACGGCTGGCGTGCGGGAGCGCCCGTGGCGCAACGCGTGCGGCCCGACGGCATCGACTACCGCGGCCTGGCCACACGCGGGATCGAGCCGAGCGTGACGCGGGCGGAGCTCGAGCGCGCGGGCATCAGGCTCGAGCCGCCGCTGGACGACGGGGAGCGCGTGACACTGGTGGAGCTCGAGGGCCGCGACGGTCCGGAGGTCTGGGCCGGCCGGCGCAACTTCTACGTGATCACGCGTTACAATCACAGTCCGCTGTATGCGATGGCCGTGTACCAGTTGGCCGAGCGCATCCGCAGCGGTGCCGCGGCGAGCACATCATGACAGCGGGGGGCATCGACGAGCGATGAACACGACGCGCTGCGTGCCGCTTGCGCTCGCATGGCTGCTGGCAGCCGCCGGCTGCAGCGTGCGGCTCGGCGAGCCCGGCGACGGTCCGGGCGCGCGCATCGATCCGGACAGCATCCCGGCCGTCGTGCCGCGGCAGGAGCCCAGGAGCCGCCACGGCAATCCCGATTCGTACGTCGTCAACGGGCACCGCTATCACGTGCGCGACAGTGCGCGCGGCTACGTCGCCGAGGGCATCGCGTCGTGGTACGGCAGCAAGTTCCACGGCCGCCGCACGTCGAGCGGCGAGCCATACAACATGTACGAGTTGACGGCGGCGCACCGGACTCTGCCGCTGCCGACGTACGCCCGCGTCACCAACCTGGACAACGGCCGCAGCGTGGTGCTCAAGATCAACGACCGCGGACCGTTTCACGACGATCGCCTGATCGACCTGTCCTACGCCGCCGCGACCCGCCTCGGTGTCGTCGCCAGCGGCACCGCGCACGTGCGTGTGCGGGCACTGACCTCGCCCGGCGAGGGCCCCGTGTCCGCTCACGCGGGGGATGCCGGTGCGCCCGAACGGCCGCCGGGCGGCACCGCGCCCGCGCCGCAGGCCGATGGCCGGGTCTTCGTCCAGGTCGGCGCGTTCGCCCATTTCGCGAATGCGCAGGAAATGCGCGCGCGGGTGCTCGGCGCGGATATTCGCGGCGTCGACGTGGAGCGCGGCGAGGCGGCCGACGGCAGCCGCATCTACCGTGTGCGCATCGGGCCCCTGGCCGGCAACGACGAGCGCCACGACATCCTGCGCAAGCTGGATCGGGCCGGTATCGGCCCGGCCCGCGTCGTCAGTGAATGATTGCGGTTTCGTAATGTGGCTCGAGGTGTCGGTCCGCTGACCGGGCCGCTACAATGCCCAGCTGACCGTTGCCGTCCCGATTTCGTCCCGATCACCCCAAGTTCGAAGCAGGAACCCCCATGAAACGCCTGAGCCTGTTGTTCGTCTCCGTCCTCGGCTTGCTGCTCGCCGGCCCCGCGGTCGCCATTCCCGTGCCGAAGGCACCGTCGATATCGGGCGATGCCTATTTCCTGATGGATGCGAACACCGGGCGCGTCCTGGCGTCGGAGAAGCCCGACAAGCGTGTGGCGCCGGCGAGCCTGACGAAGATGATGACGGCCTACGTCGTGTACGAGGCGCTGGCCGACGGCAGCATCGCGCTGGATGACAAGGTGGAGATCAGCGAAAAGGCCTGGCGCATGGGTGGTTCGCAGATGTTCCTCGAGGTCGGCACGACCGCCACGGTCGACCAACTGCTCGACGGTCTCGTCGTCCAGTCGGGCAACGATGCCGCGGTGGCGCTCGCCGAGCACGTCGCCGGCAGCGAGCAGGCGTTCGTCGAGCAGATGAATCACTATGCCGGCGAGCTCGGCCTGAACAACACGCACTTCGTCAACGCCGACGGCCTGCCGCACGACAACCACTACTCGAGCGCGCACGACCTCGCGCGGCTCGCGCGTGCGATCATCCGGGACTTTCCCGAGCGCTACGGCCGCTACTCGAAGCGCGAGTTCACGTACAACAACATCAAGCAGTACAACCGCAACGACCTGCTCTGGAGCGACCCCGGCGTCGACGGCCTGAAGACCGGCCACACGCAGGCGGCCGGCTATTGCCTGGTGGCTTCGGCCAAGCACGACGGCATGCGCCTGATCAGCGTCGTGCTCGGCGCGCCGACCGAGGATCAGCGCGCCTCCGACAGCCGTTCGCTGTTGTCCTGGGGCTTCCGCTTCTTCGAGACGCACAAGCTGTATGCCGCCGGCGACGTGCTCAAGAAGGCCCGGATCTGGGAAGGCGCGCAGGACGAAGTGCCGCTCGGACTGGGCAGCGACCTGGTCGTGACGATCCCGAAGGGCGAGTACGACAAGCTCGACGCCGAGATGTCCTTCCCCGGGCGCCTCGTCGCCCCCGCGGACAAGGGCCAGGAGCTCGGCACGGTGAAGGTCAAGCTCGGCGACGAGCAGGTCGCGCAGGCGCCCCTCGTGGCGCTCGAGGCCGTGCCGCAGGGGAACTTCTTTCAGCGTGCGGTGGATACCGTGCTGGAGTGGTTCGACTGACCGCGGGCCAGGGAAGGTCTGATCAATCCCTCGCGGCCGCGCCCAAGCGCAACGCGGCCACAACGGATCGATCACACCTTCGCCAGGGGCGGTCGCCGCGTGTGATAGGCTGGCCGCCAATCCGCACCTGTTCGCGCGCTACGCCATGAAGGAAGAAGAGTCCGCGATCGATTTTCCCTGTGATTTCCCGATCAAGGCTTTCGGTCACGACACGGGCGATTTCGACGAGCTCGTGATGCAACTCATCCAGCAGCACGCGCCGGAGGTCACCTCCGATGCCGTGCGCACGCGGCCGAGCAGGGGCGGGCGCTACCTGGCCGTCACGGTCACCATCCGGGCGCACAGCCGCCGTCAACTCGATGATATCTATCATGCCTTGACGGCCGAGGAGCGCGTCCTGTTCGCGCTGTAGCGGACGCGGACTCCCGGACATGGCCACCGATCTGTTCGTCCGTGCCCTGGGCCGTGCCGACTACGAGCCCACGTGGCGTGCGATGCAGGCCTTCACCGATGCCCGCGGCGACGCGACGACGGACGAGTTCTGGGTCGTCGAGCACTCGCCCGTGTTCACGCTCGGGCGCGTCGCGCGGCCGGAGCACGTCCTGGACCCCGGGGGCATACCGCTGGTGCAGGTGGATCGCGGCGGCCAGGTGACCTACCATGGCCCCGGACAGATCGTCCTCTACACCATGGTCGACCTGCGCCGCCGCGGCCTCGGCGTGCGCGGCATGGTCGAGTCGCTGGAGGCGGCCGTCATCGAGTTGCTCGGCCGGCACGGTGTGACCGGCGCCACCTGGCCGGGGGCGCCCGGCGTCTATATCGCCGGGCGGAAGATCGCCGCGCTGGGCCTCCGGGTTCGGCGCGGGTGCACCTTCCACGGGCTCGCCCTGAACGTCGATGGCGACCTGTCCCCGTTTTCCCGCATCGATCCCTGCGGCTATCGCGGCCTGGAAGTCACCCGGACGCGGGACGAGGGGATCGCCGCGGACCGCGGCACGCTGGCCGACGAGCTGGTGGCGATCCTGGCAGCGCGGCTCGGCTATCGGCACGTGGCCGCGGCCTCACCGGAACTGGAGCCTGCATGAGCGACACCCAGCGTCACATCTCCCCCTCCCGCCTCGATCCGAAGGGCCATCGCCGGGCGGCGGACAAGGTCCGCACCATCCCGATCAAGGTCGAGCAGGGGCAGACCGCACCGCAGCGCAAGCCGCGCTGGATCCGCGCGCGCGCACAAGGCCATCCGCGCGTGCAGAAGATCAAGCGCATCCTGCGCGAGCAGAACCTGCACTCGGTCTGCGAAGAGGCTGCCTGCCCCAACCTGGGCGAGTGCTTCGCCAAGGGCACGGCCACGTTCATGATCCTCGGCGACATCTGCACGCGCCGCTGCCGCTTCTGCGACGTCGCCACCGGGAGGCCGGAGGCGCCCGACCCGAGCGAGCCACGCAATCTCGCGCACACCGTCGAGGCGCTCGGACTGGACTACGTGGTGATCACGTCGGTCGATCGCGACGATCTCGAGGACCGCGGCGCGACGCAGTTCGCCGCGTGCATCCGCGAGATTCGCGCGCGCACGCCCGGCACGCGCATCGAGATCCTCGTGCCCGATTTCCGCAATCGCATCGACTACGGCCTGGACATTCTGGCGGACTGTCCGCCGGATGTGTTCAATCACAACATCGAGACGGTCCCGCGGCTCTACAAGCCGGTGCGCCCGGCGGCCGACTACCAGCACTCGCTCGACCTGCTCGCCGCCTTCGCCGAGCGCCATCCGGACGTGCCCACCAAGTCCGGCCTGATGGTGGGGCTCGGCGAGGAGATCCCGGAGGTCGAGGACGCGATGCGCGACCTGCGCGCGCACGGGTGCCGCATGCTCACCATCGGGCAGTATCTGCAGCCGAGCCCCGCGCATCTGCCGGTGGCGCGCTATGTCCATCCGGACGAGTTCGATCGCCTTCGGGAGGCCGGCTGCGAGATGGGCTTCGACCACGTCGCCAGCGGGCCGATGGTGCGCTCGTCCTACCACGCGGACGAGCAGGCCGCAGGCATCCTGGGCCAGGCCTGAGGCGAAGGCCGGGCGCGCGGCGGAACCCCCGGCCGGAATCGGTGTCGGACCGGGGACCCATTGTCGAGGAGACCGCTGATGCGTCTTGCGCCCCTTGTGGCCGTGCTGGTGTTCGCCGCCGGCACGCTGCCCGCGAATGCAGAGCCGTTGGGCGAGCCGCCCGAAGGCCTGGCTGCCGCGACCTTTGCCGGTGGCTGTTTCTGGTGTGTCGAGCAGGCCTTCGACAAGGTCCCCGGCGTCGAGCAGACAATATCCGGCTACACCGGCGGCGATACGGTGGATCCCACCTACCACGAGGTGTCTGCCGGCGGAACGGGCCACGCCGAGGCGGTTCGCGTGATCTACGACCCGGACCGCGTCAGCTACGCCGAGCTGCTTGACCACTTCTGGCACAACATCGACCCGACGGTGCGCAATCGGCAGTTCTGCGACCACGGCACACAGTACCGCAGCGCGATCTTCTATCACGATGAAGAGCAGCGGCAGCTGGCCGAACGCAGCCGGGAGCAGATCGAGGACAGTGGTCGCCTGTCCGGTCCGGTGGTCACGCAGATCGTGGCGGCCGGTCCGTTCTATCCCGCCGAGGACTACCACCAGAACTACTACAAGAAGAATCCCGTGCGCTACAAGTTCTACAAGAGGGCGTGCGGACGCGAAGACCGGCTCGAGGAACTATGGGGTTCCGACGCGGGCTGATCATCCCAGCCGCGACGGCACTGGCCCGCCGGTGGGCCGCGGCTCGATCGCCCTCCGGGGTCGGTGTTCCGATCAGGCACGATCGAGTGGTGACGGTGACCGAATTCGCGACAATCTGATTTGAAAAGGCGGGAATTCGGCGTTCCAGCCCCGCAGTGCTTGACCCGCGAAGGGGCGAGTTTGCTATGTTCCCGCTCCAGAGGGCCCATGGCCCTCACGAGGCAGAGCGGGCATCGAGGTTTCGTCCTCCGGGCCGGACGCCGGCTGCCGGAGCCGCTACCGGTGGATTTGTGCCTGTATCCCGACCGAGCCGTCAGGCCAACGCAGGCGGCGTCGCGCGGCCGGGCCTGGTTGAGGGGGCCGCGCCAACCGGGGCTTTGCCACAGGTACATGCAGTAGCGTGACCGCGGCGCGCGCCTGATGCGGTGGGCGTATCGTTCCCGCGCTGCGGTTCGGCACACCTACGCAACAAAGGCACAACATGACCGACAAAATCGTCGTAGAAGACGTCTACAAGATCTTCGGTCCGAAGCCCGAGCTCGCCAAGGAGATGATCGAGCAGGGGCACGACAAGGCCGAGATCTTCGAGCAGACCGGGCACACCGTCGGCGTGCAGAAGGCGAGCTTCAGTATCCGGGAAGGGGAGATCTTCGTCGTCATGGGCCTGTCCGGTTCGGGCAAGTCCACGATGGTGCGGATGCTCAATCGGCTCATCGATCCCACCTACGGTGCCGTCCATGTCAACGGCCAGGACATCACCAAGATGTCCACCGAGCAGTTGATCAGCCTGCGGCGCAAGGACATGAGCATGGTGTTCCAGTCGTTCGCGCTGATGCCGCACCAGACCGTGCTGGAAAACGCCGCGTTCGGCCTGGAAGTCGCCGGCATCGAGCGTTCCGAGCGCGAGCAGCGCGCCCTCGACGCACTGGAGCAGGTGGGACTGAAGCCCAACGCGAGGAGCTATCCGAGCGAACTCTCCGGCGGCATGAAACAGCGTGTCGGACTGGCACGTGCGCTCGCAGTGGATCCGTCCATCCTGCTGATGGACGAGGCGTTCTCGGCGCTGGACCCGCTGATCCGCACGCAGATGCAGGATGAGCTGATCGAGCTGCAGAAGAAGAAGGCGCGCACCGTGGTCTTCATCTCCCACGATCTCGACGAGGCCATGCGGATCGGCGACCGCATCGCGATCATGGAACAGGGCAAGGTGGTCCAGATCGGCGCTCCGGACGAAATCGTGACCAACCCCGCCGACGAGTACGTACGTTCCTTCTTCCACGGCGTCGATGTCACCAAGGTGTTCACCGGCGGCGACCTAGCGCGACGGGATCACGGCTCCGTGATCGAGGATGCCAACGCCAGTCCGCAAGCAGTTCGTGAGCAGCTCCAGAAGGACGGGCACGATTCCGGGGTGGTGGTCGACGGCGGCCACAAGTTCCTCGGTGTGGTCTCCGAGCGGTCGCTGGCCAGCGCCGACGACCTCAAGAGTGCCTACCTGGAGGATGTAGAACCTGCCCGATCGGATATGGCGCTCGGCGACGTGCTCAGCCGCGTGGCGCATGCAACGGTGCCGGTGCCGGTCGTGGACGACGACGGCAAGTATCTCGGCAGCGTCTCCAAGACCGCGCTGCTCCAGACCCTCGACCGCACGGGATGAATCACCATGGCTGATCCGACCCAATACCAGCTTCTCCACATCAACATCGGCGATCACGTCGAACTCCTTGTTGACTGGATCCAGAACAATCTCGGCGGCGTACTGGACGGCATCTCCGCGGTCATCGACTTCGTGGTGTCCAACCTCGAGGGCTTCATGCTGTGGGTGCACCCGCTCGTGATGGCCGCGGCAATCGTCATACTCGGGTTTCTGCGCGTGGGTGTCGGCTTCGGCATCTTCTGCATCGCGGCCATGATCCTGTTCTTCGAGATGACGCTGTGGCCCGAGACCATGTCGACCGTGGCGATCGTGCTCAGCGCCAGCCTCGTCGCGCTCGTGATCGGTGTGCCAGTGGGCATTGCCATGGCGCGCAGCGACAAGGTCGAGGCGATCGTGCGGCCGATTCTCGACTTCATGCAGACCATGCCTCCCTTCGTCTACCTGATTCCGGCGGCCATCTTCTTCGGCCTCGGCAAGGTGCCCGGCACCATCGCGACCGTGGTGTTCGCCATGCCGCCCGCGGTTCGGCTGACGAATCTCGGCATCCGCCAGGTGCACGAGGAGAACATCGAGGCCGGCCTCGCCTTCGGCTGTACACCGCGCCAGCTCCTGACGAAGGTCCAGTTGCCGCTCGCCACGCCGACGATCATGCAGGGCGTGAACCAGACGATCATGCTGTCGTTGTCGATGGTCGTCATCGCCTCGATGATCGGTGCCGGCGGCCTCGGCAACGTGGTGCTCACGGGCATTCAGCGCCTGAACGTCGGACTCGGCTTCGAGGGCGGGCTCGGCGTCGTGCTGATCGCCATTCTTCTCGATCGCATCACGCAGACCTTCGGCACCACCGGCGCCACCGGCAGTCCGCTGTACCACAAGCTCAAGCAGGCCTTGACGGGCGGCGGGCACGAATCGGACTCGACCTCCAGCGCCTGATTCCGGGGTACCGCCACGGCCCGCCTGCCGCCCGACCGGGGGCGGCAGGCAGGCCCATTCGGCTTTCACCGACGGAGGGGAGAGGTGCCATGTGGCGACGAGTCTCCCTGCTGCTGGTCACGCTGGCGCTCGCGCTGGGCGTGGGGACTGGCGCCCGGGCGGCGGACACGGTGCGCATCGGCTGGACCGCCTGGTCCGACGCGGAGTTCGTGACCCGGCTCGCCAGGCGCGTGCTGGAAGAGCGGATGGGCCAGGATGTCGAGTTGGTGCAGACCGATATCGCCCCGCAATACCAGGGTGTCGCGGCCGGCGACATCGACGTGATGCTCATGTCCTGGCTGCCCGGCACGCACGCTGAATACATGGACAAGGTGGGAGACAAGGTCGTCAACCTGGGTATCCTCTACGACCATGCCAGGCTCGGCTGGGTCGTGCCGGACTACGTCCCCGAGGAGAAGCTGAGCA
>Ga0102944_1000942_pt1 | contig 20760 bp, 23 predicted proteins | sample SalPonD_shore_MG_FD_78172 | JGI IMG/M metagenome (GOLD analysis project Ga0102944, IMG submission 78172) | Salt pond soil microbial communities from South San Francisco under conditions of wetland restoration - Salt Pond MetaG... | ecosystem: Environmental > Aquatic > Marine > Intertidal zone >...
AGCGGCGTCTCGGTGGTCGGCCTCACCGACCACGACCGCCTCCAGCCCGACCTGGGGGCGCCGGCCGTGGTCCGGGACGGGGTGGTGCTCGTTCACGGCATCGAGCTCCGCGTCGCGACCGACGCGCAGCGCCTCGACCTCCTCGGCTACGGCGTCGTGCCGACGCCGGCCCTCGAGGCCGAGCTGGCGCGGCTCCAGTCGGACCGGCGCGAACGCGGCCGGGCCATCGTCGAGCGCGTCGAGGACCGCCTCGGCATCGACCTCGGCGTCGAGCCCCGCGAGGGCCTCGGGCGGCCCCACGTCGCCCGGGCCATCGCGTCCCACCCCGACGCCCCCTACGACTTCCAGGGCGCCTTCGACCACCTCATCGGCGACGGCGGCCCGTGCTACGTGGCCCGGCAGGTGACGCCCTACGACGCGGGGCGCGAGCTCCTAGCCGAGGCCTGCGCGTTCGTCTCCCTCGCCCACCCGCTCCGGCTCCCCGACCCCGAGGCGGCCCTGGCCCTCACCCCCGACCTCGACGCCGTCGAGCGGTGGTACCCCTACGACGGGCCGGTGGACGAGTCGGCGGTGGACCGGGCCATCGCCGAGCACGGCCTGCTGGCAACGGGCGGGAGCGACGCCCACGACGACCACCTCGGCCTCGCGGGGGTCGCCCGCGACGACTACGGACGGCTCGCCGAGCGGCTCCCGACGCCGGTCGTCGAGGGTTGAGCCGCCGGGGTCGTCGTGGCCAGTCCGTAGGCCCGGTCGACCGCGGGGTTGAAACGGCGCGGTGCCCAAGACCCGGACGATGCGGTGTCACTACTGCGACCGGCCCGCGGCCGTCGAGGTGACGTCCGACGGCGTCGTGGTCGGCGTCTGCCAGCGCCACCTGCGCGAGCGCGTGGCGGCGCTGGCCGAGGAGGCCGGCCTCAGCTCGCTGCGCGAGCGGCTCGACCTCGGCGAGTCCTGACGGCGGGCAGGGGCACCTCGGCGGTCGCGCTGGCGGTGCGGGCGCCGGCCCCGCGCCCCCGACCGATGAGGTGAGGTTCTTTGCCGCCCCGCGCCCAGGCGCCGCCATGGAGCGCGTCAGATTCGACGACGTGGAGAACGTCATGGGCCCGGCCGCCGTCAAGCGCCGGCTGACCGAGCCGCTCGGGGTCGACGGCTTCGCGGTCAACTACTACGAGCTGGCCCCCGGCGACGCCTTCGGCTTCGCCTACCACCGCCACCCCGACCAGGAGGAGGTGTTCGTCGTCCAGTCAGGGACCGTCACGTTCGAGACCGAGGACGGCCCGGTCGCCGTCGGCCCCGACGAGGCCGTCCGGTTCGGCCCCAACGAGTTCCAGCGCGGCCGGAACGAGGGCGAGGTGACCGTCCGAGCCCTCGCCCTCGGGGCGCCGCGGGACCACGGCCCGGCGGACAAGCTGCGCGACTGCGAGACCTGCGGGAGCATGACGCCCCAGGCCATCGAGCGGGCGCCCGAGGGCGAGGGGCTGGTGACCCGGTGCGAGGACTGCGGGACCGTCACGGGACGCTTCGTCCACGGCGAGGTCGACCGGGAGCCGTAGATGGCCCGGGCCCGGCTCGTCTACGACGACGACTGTGGCTTCTGCACCTGGTCGGCGTACCTGGTGGCCGAGCACGGCGCGGACGTCGAGCTCGTCGGGTTCTCCCAGCTGTCGGCGGTCGACCGCGAGCGGCTCCCGCCGGGCTGGGAGCGCTGCGCCCACCTCCTCACGGCCACGGCGCGCTACTCGTGCGGCGACGCGATGGCCCGGGCCTACGAGCGGACCGACCTCCCGCTGGCCTGGCTGCTGCCCGGCCTCCGTCGGGTCCCCGGCTTCGCGCTGGTCCGGGAGGCCGCCTACCGCGTGGTCGCGTCGAACCGCGACTGGTTCGGCCGGCACGTGGGGAGCCGTCGGTCGTCGTGACCGGCCGCTGACCAGGCCGCCGGCCGATGTCGGGAGACCTTTCGGTCACCCGCTCGAGGCTCGACGCATGTCCGTCCCGGCGGCCACCCGTCGCGTCCATCGCGAGCTCCACGTGGCCCTCGCCTTCCTGGTGGCCTGGCAGGTCGCGGCGCTGCTCGGCGCGCCCCGGGACGCCGCGGTCTGGCTGGGCCTGCTCGGCTTCGTCCTCCACGTGCTGTTCGCGAAGGCCTACACGCTCGTCCCGTCGTACTTCGCCCGCCGGCTGGCGGTCCCGTGGGCGCCGACGGTCCAGCTGCCGCTGACGGCGCTCGGCGCCGCCGGCGTCGCCGGGGCGACGGCCGGCTGGCTCCCCCGGTGGCTCGGCGCGGTCGGCGCGACCGCCTGGCTCCTCGGCGTCCTCGTCTTCGTCGGGTCGCTCGCCTGGACCCTCCGGGGCAACCTCACGGGCGCCGAGACGGGCACCGGCGAGCCGAACGCCGACCGGCGACCCGTCGACCGGTTCGCCAACGCCTTCGTCCCCGTCGCCGGCGCCTACCTGCTCGTCGGCTCCTACGCCCTCGCCGCGTCGTGGACGCCGCTCCCGGTCCTCCTCGACGGCTTCGTCCCCCGCGCCGCGCACCTCCTGGGCGCCGGGACGGCGGCGCTCCTCGTCTTCGCCGTCGGCTTCCGGCTGCTCCCGCGCTTCCTCGTCGCCCACCCGCCGCGGGCGCTGGTCGCGGTCGTGCTCCCGGCCGGGGCGCTCGGGCCGGCGCTCATCGCGGCGGGCCTCCCGCACGGCCCGTGGCTCGACCTCGGTGGGGCGCTCGAGGCGACCGCCGTCGTCGGCTTCGCGCTCGCCTTCGGCTGGCAGTTCGTCCGGTCGGACCGGCGGCGCGTCGGCTTCTACCCGGTCGGCCTCGGCCTGCTGGCCGGCGTCGTCGCCGCCGGGCTCGGACTCACGATGGCCGCGGTCGGCCCCCTGCCGGCCCTCGTCCGGGCCCACGCGAACCTGAACCTGCTCGGCCTCCTCGGCCTGACGGTCGTCGGCGTCACCTACCAGTTCTATCCGCCCGCCGTCGGTCAGTTCCCCGGCGCGAGCGACCGGACAGCGCTGGCCGTCGTCGGGGGCCTCGCCGGCGGGCTGCTGGTCGAGGTGCTCGGGCTGCTGACCGGCGTCGCCCCGCTCGTCACGGCGGGTCGCGCGCTCGCGACCCTCGGGGCGGTCGGCTACGCGCTGCTCCTCACGGGCCTGCTCTGGCGGCTGCGACACCGGTAGCTAGGCCGACGGCAGCGTTCAGCGCGCGCGTCGAAGCGGTTCGCACGAGACGCGTCGACGCGCCTCAGGCGCTGCAGAGGAGGACCGGCCGCTGGGTCCCGAGGAAGACGTCCTGGGTGACGCTGCCGAAGAGGGCCTTGCCCGCCGGCGAGCGCTTCCGGCCGCCGATGCAGATGAGGTCCGCGTCGAGCTCGTCGGCCAGTTCGACGATCTCCCGCCCGGGGTCGCCGCTGGACTCGGCCAGGGTGGTGTCGATGCCCGCGGCGTCGAGGATGTCCGTCGCGCGGCGGACGGCGGCCACCTGGCCGACGGAGGCGCCCTGGGGGTTGTCGGTGAAGTCGTGGAGGATGGTCGCGTGGACCGATTCGGCGGCGGCGGGCAGCCCCGCGACCGCCTCGGCGACGGCGACGGCCCGGTCCTCGTTCCGGTCGACGGCGATGACGACCTCGTACATGGCCGGCGCTACTCCGGCGGACGTTATAGGCGGCTCGGTGGCTCGCACCTCCCGACAGGACCGTTGTGGCGTCCCCCGTCGGCGGGTCCCACCCGTCGAGCGCCGGTCGGGCCGCTCAGGTCGCCCGGGCGTCCTCGACGGCCCCCTCGCGGACGAGGGCCTCGAAGGCGTCGAACAGCCGCTTGGTCGTGGCGGCCCGCGCGACGGTCTCGGCGCTGATGCTGTCGAGCGCCCCCCGGCGCGTCTCCTCGTCGAGGTCCTTGCGCGCGACGAGCGCCTCGGCCGTCGCCCGGTCGTACTCCGGGTGGAACTGGACGGTGAACACCCGCCCGCGCTCGAAGCCGTGGTTGCTCCAGTCGTTCTCGGCGATGGCGTCGGCCCCGGGCGGCAGGGCCGTGACGGCGTCCCGGTGGGTCGTGAAGGCGACGAACCGCTCGGGGAGCCCGTCGAGCAGCCGCGACGCGCCGACGCGGCGGATCTCGTGGTAGCCGATCTCGTAGCCGCCTATCGGCTCGACGGTGCCCCCGAGGGCCGTGGCGAGGGCCTGGTGGCCGAAGCAGACGCCGAGGTGGGGCCGCCCGCGGTCCACGCTCTCGCGGAGCCAGTCGAGCAGGTCGGGGATCCACGCCTCGTCGGCGTAGACCGAGGCCGCCGAGCCCGTCACGACGACGCCGTCGACGTCGACGTCGGCGGGCGGGAGCTCGCCCGCGGTGACGTCGTACTCGGCCAGGTCGGCGTCGAGCTCGCGACGGAAGTTCCGGCTCGTGTCCTCGTTGCCGAAGGAGGCGTCCAACAGCGCCAGCCGGAGCCGCTGGGTCATCGACCGTGACTAGGCGCGTGACGGTTGAAACCCGTTCGGTTCGTCGCCGGTCCGTCCGATGCCGGGCGGTCCGACGGCCCGTCCCGACCGCCCCGCCCGCCGGCTGCTCAGGCGTCGAGCAGCCGCTCCAGCAGCCGCGGCACCGACTCGAGCGCCTCGTCGAGCGCGCCGGCGTCCGGGCCGCCGCCCTGGGCGAAGTCCGGCGGGCCGCCGCCCCCGCCGCCGACCTGCTCGGCCAGGGCGCCCACGACCGCGCCGGCGTCGACGCCCACGCCGTCGGGGACAGCGACCACGAACTGCGCCCCCTCGGCCCCGCTGCCGATGACCGCGACCTTGCCCTCGTCCACGAGCGCGTTGGCGGTCGCGCGGAGCGTGTCCATGTCGGCGTCGAGCCGGCGGACCACGGCGGCGGTCCCGTCGAGGTCGACCGTCTCGCCGGCCCCCTCACCCGCCGCCCGGAGCTCGGCCAGCTCCCCGGTGAGCTCGTCGATGCGCTTGCCCCGGGCCTTCCACTCCTCGAAGAAGCGCGCGGCGGTCTCGGGCACCTCCGGGGGCGAGACGTCGAGGACGTCGGCGGCCTCGAGGAGGGCGTCCTCCATGGCCTGGACGGCCTCGACGGCGGCGTCGCCGGCGGCGAACACGATGCGCTCGACGCCGTCCTGGACGCGCTCGGTCGAGAGCAGCTTGATGACCCCGATGTCGCCCGTCCGCGAGACGTGGGTGCCGGCGCAGGCCTGGACGTCCTCGGCGACGTGGATGAGCCGGATGTTCGTCCCCGCCGGGATGCCGCCCTGGTAGAGGTCGAAGCCGTAGGTCGCCTCGGCCTCGTGGCGGTCGGGCCACTCCTGGCGGACCGGCGTGTTCGCCACCACGACCTCGTTGGCGATGCGCTCGATGCGTTTCAGGTCGTCGCGCGAGAGCCGCCGGTAGTGCTGGATGTCGATGCGCGAGGAGTCCACGCCCTTCTGGGCGCCGGCCTGTCGGACGTGCGAGCCGAGCACCTCCCGGGCGGCGAGGACGACGATGTGGGTGGCCGTGTGGTGGCGCATCAGCCGGCGCCGGCGCTCGACGTCGAGGGTCCCGCGGACGAACTCGCCCTTGCCCGGGTCGCCGTCGGTCCGGTGGAGGATGACGCCGTCGCGGCGCTGGACGTCGGTCACCTCGACGGTGACGTCGTCGGTCGAGAGCGTGCCGTGGTCGGCCGGCTGGCCGCCACCCTCCGGGTAGAACATCGTCTGGTCGAGGACGACGTCGTAGCCCTCGTCGCGCTCGAACACGTCGAGGACGACCGCCTCGAACTCGGTGCGCTCGACGTCCTCGTAGTAGAGCCGCTCGGTCGCCGGCAGCGCCTCGAGCTCGTCGTCGGGCCGGACCGCGTCGTCCTCGAACGCCTGGCCGCTCTCGTGGCGGGCGGCCACGAGCGAGTAGAAGTCGTCGGGGACGTCGACGGTCGCGCCGAACTCGTCGGCGATCTCCTCGACCATGTCGGGCTGGAGGCCGTGGGAGTCGTAGAGCTCGACCAGCTCGCCGACGGGGATGGGCTCGCCGCGCTCGGCGTGGTCGCGGGCGAGCTGGCGGACCCGTCGCCCGCCGCGCTCGAGCGTCTCCCGGTACTTCTCGACCTCGGTGCGGACGACGTCGCGCACCACGTCCCGGTTCTCGTAGCCCAGCCGCTCGGCCTGCATGTCGACCAGCTCGTCGAGCGGGGCGTCGACGCCGACGGTGTCGGCCAGCCGCTTGGTCCGGCGGAGCACCATCCGGGCGAGGTAGCCCGTCCCGACGTTGGAGGGGACGATGCCGTCGCCGAGCATGTAGGCCAGGGTTCGGCAGTGGTCGGCGATGGCGTAGATGGCTTCCAGCGGCTCCATCAGCGCCTCGAGCCGCTCGGTGGAGACGTCGAGGTCACGGGCGATGTTGTCCCGGGCGGCCGCCATGTCCTCGGCCTCGTCGATGTCCATGAGCCCGGCGAGGTGGGCGGCGCGGTGGACGAGCGTCCGCTCGGCCTCGTCGTGCTCGATGCCGGCGTTCTCCTTCAGGACGGCGATCATCTCGGGGTAGACGGCCTCGTAGATGGTCGGCGTGCCCTGGCTCACCCAGGTCCAGCGCTCGAGGCCGTAGCCGGTGTCGACGATGTAGGTGTCCATCGGCGCGTACCGGTGGCCGTCCTTCAGCTCGTACTCGCCGTCGGGGTCCCGCTCGAGCGACATGAAGACGAGCGTGGCCACCTCGGCGCCCCGGTAGATGACCTCGAAGGCGGGGCCTGCGTTGCCGCCCCCGACCCAGGGGTCCTCGATGTAGGTGATCTCCGTCAGGTCGGCCCCGGTGGCCTCCAGGAGCTGGTCGCAGAAGGCGACGGTCTCCTCCTTCCAGTAGACCTCGCCCTGGTAGGCGTACCGCTCGGGGTCGTCGAGGTCCTCGCGGGCGTTGAAGGCGTGGTGGGCCATCATCTCGAAGGCCATCGTGTGCCGGCCCGTCCGGCCCACGTTGTCGATGTCCTGCATGCGGATGCAGGGCTGGGAGATGCAGAGCGGGTTCGCCGGCGGCGGCGTCGTCCCGCTCGTCACCAGCGGCTGGAAGTCGTAGATGGAGGCCTGGGTGAGCAGCACGTCGTCCCGCCAGCGGTTCGCGGCCACCGGGTACGGGTCGATGCGCTCGTGGCCGTGGTCCTCGAAGAAGGCGAGGAACGTCTCGCGCATCTCCTCGAGGGTCCGCGGGCCGTCGAAGCCGGGGTCGTCGATGAACGCGTACTCCTCGCAGGGCGGTTCGCCGCACGTCGTCCGGTCGGGGTCACGGCTCCAGAAGTGGGCACCGCAGGCCGAGCACTCCCGGCGGGTGAACCCCTCCCGCTCGAAGTAGTCGAGGCGGTACTCCGCCTCCCCGAGGGTACGCATGGATAGGCGCTAGTTGGCGCGTCTCCGGCCAAAAGGGTTGCGAGAACCTGTTCGATAGACGGCGGCGAGGTGACCGTCCGGACCGGGCGTCAGCGTGTCGGGCGCCCGACACGGGGGCGAACCCGCCGATTCGCCCCCGCCCGCCCCAACCGCTCAGTTCGCGTCGCGCCCCTGCAGCGCCACCGCGGCCAACAGCGCCTCGAGCTGGAGCCGCTCGTTGGCGCCCGACGCGATGCGGTAGTCCGCCTCCCCCACGCGGTCGAGCAGCCGGACGGCCGCCGCGTCGTCCAGGTCGAAGTCCCAGACGCCCCGGTGGAGCTGGTCGATGACGTCGCCGCCGGCCAGGCCCTGCTCGGTCAGGAGGTCGTCGAGGGTCGTTCGGGCGGCCGTGAAGTCGCCGTCGAGGGCCGCCTGGACCATCCCGCGGACGGCCTCGGGCTTCGCCGTGCTGGTGATGGCGAAGACGGCGGCCTCGTCCACGGCGTCGCCGAGTACGGCGGCGGCCTGCAGCGCGTTGAGGGCCTTGCGCATGTCGCCGGCGGCGGCGTAGACGAGCGCGTCGACGCCGTCGTCAGTCAGCTCGATGCCCTCGATCTCGGCGACCTCGCGGATGCGGGCCGCGACCGCGTCGTCGGGGATGGCCGAGAACCGGAAGACGGCGCACCGGGACTGGATGGGGTCGATGACCTGGCTCGAGTAGTTGCACGAGAGGATGAACCGGGTGTTGTGGGAGAACTGCTCCATCGTCCGCCGCAGCGCCGACTGGGCGTCCGAGGTCAGCGAGTCGGCCTCGTCGAGGAAGATGATGCGGTCCGAGAAGCCGCCGAACGAGGCCCGGGCGAAGTGCTTGATGCGCTCCCTGACCACGTCGATGCCCCGCTCGTCGGAGGCGTTGAGCTCGAGGAAGTTCGTCTCCCAGGCCTCGCCGTATCGCTCGCGGGCGATGGCGATGGCCGCGCTGGTCTTCCCGACGCCCGCCGGGCCGGAGAACAGCAGGTGGGGCAGGTCCTCGCGCTCGACGTAGCCGGCCAGCCGGCTCGTGATGGCGTCCTGGCCGACCACCTCGGCCAGCGTGGTGGGACGGTACTTCTCGATCCAGACCTCGTCCCGGCCGACGCCGGCCGTGGCCTCGCTCATACCGTCGCCTGGCGCTAGCCGCCCATAAAGGCCGCGAGGTCGGGCGACGCCGGTCACTCATTGTACGGGGGCGAGAACCGGATTGTGGCTTTTTGCTCGTCCGAGCCGTATACGCCCCATGGTCAGCCGCGCCCCACCCGGTCCCCGACGCCGCCTCCTCGCGGCGCTCGCCGTCCTGCTGCTGGTCCTCGCGACCCTCCCCGGCGCCGCCCTCGCCGCGCCGGTGCAGGGCTTCGGCGACAACGTCGTCGTCGGGCCGGGCCAGACCGTCGACAGCGTGCAGGCCGTCGGCGGGACGGTCATCATCCACGGGACCGTCGACGGCGACGTGAGCGTGGCGGCCGGGACGCTCCTCATCGACGGCGTCGTCCACGGGAACGTCCAGGCCGGGTCCGGGGCGGTGACCATCGACGGCCGCGTCGACGGCAACGTCGTGGTCGGCGCCGGGACGCTCGACGTCGGCCGGAACGCGGTCATCGGCGGCACGCTCAACGGCGGCGCCGGGTCCGCGACCATCGCCGGCACCGTCGACGGGGACGCGACGCTCGGCACCGGCACCCTCGTGCTCCAGCCCACGGCCACGTTCGGGGGCAACCTCCGGTACAACGGCGCCCTCACCGACAACGGGGCCACCGTCCAGGGCGACCTCGTGCGCGACACCTCCCTCGGGGCCGTCAACCTCGGGCCCATCGTGGGCGTCGGGCGGTTCCTCTTCACCGTCTACGGCTTCCTCGTGAACCTCGTGCTCGGGGCCATCCTCCTGCTCGCCTTCCCCGCGGGCTCGCGCCGGCTCGCCGACGACATCGAGTCCCGGCCCGTGCGGGCGGGCCTCTACGGCCTGGCGGTCGTCATCGGGGTCCCCATCCTGCTCCTGGTCCTCGTCGTGACCATCATCGGCATCCCGCTGGCCATCGTGGGCGCCATCCTGTTCGGGCTGACGGTCTGGGTGGCCTCGGTCTACGGCCGGTACGCCGTCGGCGAGTGGCTCGTCGGCTACACGGACGTCGACAACCGCTGGCTGGCGCTGCTGGTCGGCCTCGTGGTCGTCGGCCTCGTGGCCCTCGTCCCCATCCTCGGGGGCGTCGTCGAGTTCCTCGTGCTGCTGCTCGGCCTGGGCGCCCTCGCGGTCGTCGGCCGACGGGCCTACGGGCACCGGGGCCGGAGCGAGGCCCCGGCGACCGCACCCGCGAGCGAACCGGGCACCGAGGGCTCGACCGAGTAGGTCCCCAACCTCATTACCCACCTATCCACCCGCCCGCTCCTCCGCGGTCCCGATGCCCGACCGCTCACCCGCCGCTGACGACCCGGAGCACCTGCGCCCGACCCGGCGCGACCGGCTGGTCCTCGGGGACGGGGCGGCCGTCGACGAGGACCGCCACCTCGTGCGGCGAGAGGTGAATCTCGGCCAGCAGCGCGGCGTAGGTCGCCGACTCGACGTCGAACTCGTGGGTCTCGCCGCCCACGACCTCGAGGGTGACGTGCACGGCTGGGGCTGCACCCCCGGCCACCTGAGCCTTGCGCCCCTACGCGTCCCGGGGACGCCGGAGGGCCAGGTAGGCGAGCCCCAGCGCCGCCCCGACGGCCAGGTAGGTGCCGAGTTCGCCGGCCAGGCTGACCTCCGGGTCGCCGTAGGGCGGGAGCAGCGTCACCTCGGCCTGGTTCCGGGTCGGGCGGACGAGCGGGCCGACCCCGACGCGCTGGAGCGCCCCGGGCTGTTCGGCGGCGGTCATCTACCCCGCTCCTTCCGACGGGTCGTAATAAACGTGCCCCCGGCCGGTAGGCCGCGCCTACCGACCCGCATCCCGCGATTGGCCGGCCCCACGGCCGGTCCTCGACCGGTTTAACCGCTCGCGGGCCGAACGTCGGCCGATGGCGGTTCGCCCGGCGAGACCCGCGGAGCACGCCCAGGTCATGCGCCTCCTCGACGGGGCGCTCCTCGAGACGGCGGCGGACGCGGTATTGGCGGCCATCGACGACGGGTCGGTCCTCGTGGCGATCGACGCCGACCGCGTGGTCGGGGCGTGCGTGCTCGACGAGTCGACCGACCCCGACGGCACCCACGTCGAGGCCATCGCCGTCTCCCGTCGCCGCCGTCGACGGGGCGTCGGCACCGCGCTCGTGCGGGCCGCGGCGGCGCGCCAGGGCCGCCTCGTCGCGGACTTCGACGCCCGTGCCCGGCCGTTCTGGCGCTCGCTGGGCTTCCGGGTCCGGCCGGCCGACGAGCCCGGCCGGTTCGTGGGGTCGCTCGGGCCACCGACCGAGTGAGCCGCCGGGCCGCCGTTCAGTCCAGGGTCGCCCGGTAGACCGGCCGGCCGTTCGACAGGTGGGCGATCTCCTCGAACCCGGCGCCCTCGAACGCCGGGACGAGGCCCATGTACCCCGGCGTCTCGCTGTTCGAGACGTGCGCCGGGTCCTCCGGGTAGCCCTCGACGGCGCGACCGCCGTGCGCCCGGACGTGGTCGGTCACCGCCCGGAGGAGCTGGGTCGTCAGGCCCCGGCCGCGGACGTCCTCGCGGACGAAGAAGCAGGTCACGGTCCAGACCGGGACGTCATCGACCGCCGTGTAGACCCGGGCGTATTCGAAGGCCTCGAAGCGGTCGCGCGGCTCGACGGACACCCAGGCCACCGGCTCGCCGTCGAGGTAGCCGAGCAGCCCGGGCGGCGAGCCCGAGCAGGCCCGGTCGTGGAGGACGGCCTTGTGGTTGGCCGCGTGGGTGGCCTCGAAGTCCTTGTGGCGCACCCGCCAGTAGGCGCACCAGCAGCCCATGAACGCGCCCTGGGGCCCGAAGAGCGCCTCGAGGTCGGCCCAGCGGTCCCCGTCGAGCGGGTGGACGTCGAGGGAGGCGCTCGTGGCCGACATGGGTGCCGATACGGCGGCTCGACCCTTCTACCTGCCGCGCAGGTCCACGCCGGGCTCAGACCAGCGGGGCGACGAGGTCGCGACCGGCCGCCAGCAGGGCCGCGACGCGGGCCTCGTCGGCCGCCTCGGCGTAGACGCGGAGCGTCGGCTCCGTGCCGCTCGGCCGGACGAGCAGCCACGAGCCGTCCTCGAGCAGGGCCTTGACGCCGTCGGCGTCGTTGACCGACTCGACGGCCCGCCCCGCCACGCTCGCCGGCAGGGCGTCCACGACCGCGGCCAGGACGGCCGGCTTGCGGTCGTCGGGGCAGTCGACGCCGAGCTTGCCCTGCCGGACCGTCCCGTGGGCCTCGAGCAGGTCGTCGACGCGGTCGTCGAAGGGCCGCTCGGCGGCCATGGCGGCGGCGTAGAGCGCCACGAGCACGCCGTCCTTCTCGCGGACGTGGCCGCGGACCGTGAAGCCGCCCGACTCCTCGCCGCCGACCAGCGCGTCGTGCTCGGCCATCGCCTCGGCGACCCACTTGAACCCGACTGGCACCTCGACGACCGTCTCGCCGTGGGCCGCCGCCACGCGGTCGACCAGGAACGACGTCGAGACGGTCCGCACGGCGGGGCCCGCGTCGTCGGCGAGCAGGTGGTCGTAGAGCGCCGCGAAGAACAGGTTCTCGTCGAGGACGCCGCGGCCAGGGGTCACGACCGCCAGCCGGTCGGCGTCGCCGTCGTTGGCCAGGCCGAGGTCGGCGTCGGCCGCCTCGACGGCCGCGACGAGGGGCTCGAGGTGTTCGGGCGTGGGCTCGGGCGGCGTCCCGCCGAAGGTCGGGTCGGCGTCGGCGCGGACGACCTCGACGGCCGCCCCGGCCCGCTCGAGCAGCGCGTCGGTGACCCCCCGGCCGCTGCCGTGCATGGCGTCGTAGACGACGGTCAGCCCGGACAGGTCGACGTCCACGAGGTCGAGGGCGTGGCGGGCATGGGGCTCGACGAGGTCGACCTCGCGGACCGTCCCCCGCTCGGACGCCGGCTCCGCCACGGGCTCGGCCAGCGCCGCCTCGATGGCGTCGGTGACGGCCGGCATCGCCGGCGCGCCGTCCGCGGGGATGAACTTCACGCCGTTGTACTCGGGCGGGTTGTGGCTGGCGGTGACCATGCACGCCCCCGCGAGGCCCCGCTCGACGACGGCCCAGGCCACCAGCGGCGTCGGGCAGTCCCGCGTCGGCAGGAGGACGTCGTGGCCGTTCCCCTGGAGGACCGCGGCCAGGTCCTCGGCGAACCCCCGCGAGGTCTCGCGGGCGTCGTAGCCGACGGCCACCGGTTCGCCGGCGAGCCCCTCGTCACGGAGGTAGGTGGCGACGGCCTGGCCGACCCGCCGGACCCGCGGGGCGGTGAACGCGTCGAGGGTGGCCCGCCAGCCGTCGGTGCCGAACGAGATGCCGGTCATACCCCTCCGTCGCGGCCGCTGGACCAAAAGCGGTCCGTCAGACGCGACCGGTGACCCGCCCGGCGGACGGCGAGCGGGCCCTCAGCCGTCGCCTCCGGGGCGGGCTGCGAGCCGCGCCTTCTCGGCGTGCGAGAGCGACTTCAGCTCGTGCTCGCGGCTGAGGGCCGCCGAGCGCGAATCGCACCGCTCGTGGTGGACCAGCTCCACGGGCGTCCGGCCGCGGGTGTACTTGGCGCCGACGCCGTCGTTGTGCTCGGCGACGCGGCGCTCGACGTCGGTCGTGTAGCCGGCGTAGTACGAGCCGTCCGAGCAGCGGACGAGGTAGACCCAGTGCGCCGACACGGGCGAGGCGACGGCCGCGTGGCTCGTCGTTCTTACGGTCGGATGTCGGTTCGGCCGCCTGGAGGGCGGCGTCCGGCGCCTGCTCGGGCCCGCTGGGCCGGGGTTACGCGTTCTGGTGCCGCCGTCGGGCGGCCTCGGCGATGCCGGCGTTCGCCGCGCAGGCGGGGCAGGCGTAGAGGTGCCCCTGTTGGTCGGCGAACACGCGAGCGAAGCCCTCGGAGACGTGGGCGCCACAGTAGTCGCACGTTGGCATGGTTGGTCGACAGTGTCCTGCCGCTGACGACAGATTGTCCGTCGGTACTTAAATAGTATTCCCATAATCAGACCCAAATTCGTTCGACGTCGCGGCCCACGTCGGGAATCGAGGGTCGGTCCCTCGACCCGGGTCAGCGCGCGTCGGCCGCGGGCCGGTCGGGCGCCGACTCCACGCGGGCCGCGGCCACGGCCCGCGCGACGAGGCCGGCCTGGGCCCCCGCGACGAAGCCGGCGTCGATGTTGACGACCGTGATGACGGCGCACGACTGGAGCATCCCGAGCAGGGCTGCCTCGCCGTCCCCGCCCCGGCCGTAGCCAGTGGAGACCGGCAGGCCGATGACCGGGGTGTCGACCAGCCCGGCGACGACCGTGGGGAGGGCGCCCTCCCGACCCGCCGCGACCACCGCCACGTCGGCCGCCCGGATGGGCTCGAGGTGGTCGAGCAGCCGGTGGACCCCCGCGACCCCGACGTCGGTGATGCGGTGGACCCGGGCGCCCATCGCCTCGGCGACGGCCGCGGCCTCCGCGGCGACCGGAACGTCGCTCGTGCCGGCCGTCACCACCGCCACGGTCGCGTCGAGCCTCGGCGGCTCGTAGTCGCCCGCCCGCACCACGACGAGCCCCGACCGCTCGTCCGTCTCCACCTCGGCGTCCGGGGGCAGGACCCCCGCCACCGCCTCCCGGGCCGCCGCCGTGGTGCGGGTGACCAGGGCTCGCCCGGTCGTCTCGAGGGCCGTCGAGACCAGGTCGGCCACCTCCTCGGGGGTCTTCCCGTCGCCCAGGATGGCCTCCGGGACGCCCCGCCGGTGCTCCCGGGCGGCGTCGAACCGCCCGGCCTCCGTCGTCGCGTAGCCGGTCAGCCGGGCCTCGGCCTCCTCGAGGGAGATCTGCCCGGCCGCCAACGCTTCGAGGACCGATCGCATGTCACCGCCACGGGGGCCAGCGACCCTGAAACTGCCGCCCCACGGCCGTGCTCGTTTGAATAAGCTTATTATCCCTGATGGGTGAATCCACGGCCGTATGGCAGACCTGATTGTGAAATCCGCCGTCAAGGAAGCGCTCTCCGACCACAACGTCTCGGCCGACTTCTACGACGCCCTCGACGCTGCTGTCGGAGACCTCCTCGACGACGCTGCCCGACGGGCCGATGCCAACGACCGAAAGACCGTCCAGCCCCGCGACCTCTGAGCGAGTCACCGCTCCCGTAACTCGACGCCGTCTCCCGTTCCGACGTAGACGGCGTCCGCCATCCCGACGAAGAGCCCGTGCGCCACGACGCCCGGCACGGCCGCGAGCGACGCGGCCAGCCCGGCCGGGTCGTCGACCGACCCGAACGCGCAGTCGAGCACGAGGTTGCCGTGCTCGGTGACCACGGGCCCGTCCTTTGCCAGCGCCGCGCGCAGCGTCGGCTCGCCCCCGAGGGCCGCGACGGCGGCGGCGACGGCCGTCCGCGCGTCGGGGAGCACCTCTACGGGTACCGGGTGGTCGAGGACCGCGGCCTCCTTCGTGTCGTCGACGACGACGAGGAACCGGTCGGCGGCGGCCGCCACCACCTTCTCGCGGGCGTGGGCCGCGCCGCCGCCCTTCACGAGGTCGAAGCCCGCGACCTGGTCGGCGCCGTCGATGGCCACGTCGAGGCGCTCGACGTCCGCGAGCGCCACGAGCGGGAGGCCCACCTCCCGGGCCAGCGCCCGCGACTGGAGCGAGGTGGCCACCCCGCGAACGTCGAGCCCGCCGTCGACCGCCCGCCCGAGCGCCCGGATGGCGTGGGCCGACGTCGTGCCCGTGCCGAGCCCGACGACGGCCCCGTCGGCCACCGTCGCGGCGGCGGCCTCGCCCGCGAACCGCTTGGCCGTCTCGGTCCCGCCGGTCGCGGTCATGGGCGCCCCTCCCGGCCCGTCGGCAAAAGCGTTGACCGTCGCCGTCGGGTCCGCGCCTCGCCGCCCGCCCCCGACACGCGGGTCACCGGGCCCAGTCGAGCCGGTCCCGGACGGCCTCCGGGTCCCAGGCCAGCGTCAGCTCGCGCGAGCGCCCCCGGCCCTCGACGGTGGTGTAGGTGGCGTCGATGACGTCGAGCTGGTCGAGCTTGTTGACGATCTCCGAGTAGCGGGTGTAGCCCAGGTCGGTGCGCTCGTGGAAGGCCTCGAAGACGTCGCCGGCGCGCTCGCCGGAGTGCTCGACGAGCACCTCGACGAGGGCCCGTTCGGAGTCCGAGAGCGTCCGGAGGCTGCGCGAGAGGTGGACGTACTTCGCGGCCTCGTAGGCGTCCTCGACGTCCTCGACGGTCACCTCGCGGCTGGCGCGCATCTCGGCGTTGAGGCCGGCGCGGCGCAGCAGGTCGATGCCGACGCGGAGGTCGCCGCTCTCGGCCGTCCGGCCGGCCGCGCGGTCGAGGACGCCGGCCGAGACGGCGCCCTCGTGGAAGCCGCGCGTCGCCCGCTCGCCCAGGATGTCGAGGATCTCGGGCTTGTCGTAGACGGGGAAGTAGACCTCCTCGGGCCGGAAGACGCTCTGGACCCGGCCGTCGAGCTCCTCGATGACCTCGAGCGCCGGGTCCGAGGAGACGATGATGACGCCGATGCGCGCGCCGGCCTGGACCTCGTGGGCGCGCAGCAGCGAGTAGAGCGTGTCCGAGGCCTCGCCCTCGTAGAACAGGTAGTTGACGTCGTCGAGGGCGACCACGAGCGTCTCGTCGTCGTCCACCAGGCGCTCGGTGAGCTGGCGGAACAGCTTCTTGAACGAGATGCCCGACGACGGTGGCTCGTACTCGAAGACCGCCTCGAACAGCCGCGAGAAGACCGCGTAGCGGGTGCCGTCGACCTGGCAGTTGACGTGGACGGTCCGGACGCCGCGCTGCATCGCCAGCTCGTCGAACAGCTTCAGCACGGCGGTCGTCTTGCCGGTCCCGGGCGGGCCCTGGGCGAAGACGTTCAGCGGCCGCGACCCGCGGACCGCCGGCCGCAGCGCGTACTTGAGCTGCTGCATCTGAGTCTCGCGGTGGAGGAACGCCTCGGGCACGTAGTCGATCTCGAAGACGTGCTCGTCGCGGAACACCGACTCGTCCCACGAGAGCATGTCGTCCCCGGGTCCACCGGCCATCACTTTCACCAAGCTCCGCCCCCTACTTAACCCTTCGGCTGCCCCCGGATGTGTGGGTCCCCCTGCGCAGTCGGGTGAAGGTGGTCGCGACCCGTGGTCTCAGACCGGGATCACGGGCTCGCGGCGGGTGAGGCCTCGGGCAGCAGCCCGAGCTGCTGCATCACGCCGAGGTAGTCGAACGTGTCCCACTGTTCGGCGATCTTCCCGTCCTCGAACCGGTAGATGGAGATGCCCGAGCCCTCCCAGTGTTCCCCGGTCGGTTCCGCCGTCAGGAACGATGGGCCGGTGTTCGTCCCCGAGAGGGTATAGCGGACCACGACCTGGTCGCCCTCCCCGAGCACGTCGTCGAAGCGGAACTCGAGGTCAGGGGTCCCCGCCCGGACCGCCTCGACCATCTCCCTGACGGCCGGCCACTCGTGATCGCCCATGGGGTCGTGCATGACGTACCCATCCGCGTACAGCGTCTCGTCGAACTCGCCGGCCAGCCACTCGCGTTCGTTGGCTCGTCGAACGACGTCCTTCCGTTCCGAGAGGGTCGTAGCGCTCATCGTGACACCGGCTCGGCGTTGGTCGGAAACGAACCTCGTTACCGTCCCATTATCGGGCTCCCCGAGACGTGGGAAGCTCCGCGTGGGCACCGGACCGTCCTCCAGCGGGCGGTCGACGCCGCGCCGCACCCCGCGGGGCTTTTACTCCCTCGCGCGCAGGCTCGCCCATGGACCTGGCTGAGAAGCGCGCGGCGATGGTCGACGCGCTCGCCGAGCGCGACGGCGTCGTCGTGGCGTTCTCGGGCGGGGTGGACTCCAGCGTCGTGGCCGCGCTCGCCCACGAGGCCCTCGGCGAGGACGCGGTGGCGTGCACGGCGCGGAGCGAGACGCTGCCCGCCGTAGAGCTCGAGGCCGCGGCCCGCGTGGCCGCCGAGATCGGCATCCGCCACGACGTGGTGTCGTTCTCCGAGCTCGACAACCCCGACTTCGTCGCCAACGACGGCGACCGGTGCTACCACTGCCGGACGATGCGGCTGACCCGGATGTACGGGCGCGCCCGGGAGCTCGGCTACCGGACCGTCTGCGACGGCACCAACGCCTCGGACCCGGGCGAGGGCCACCGACCGGGCCTGCGCGCCGTCGCGGAGCTCGAGGTGTTCTCGCCGCTCCTGGCCCACGACGTCACGAAGGCCGAGGTCCGGGCGCTGGCCCGCGAGGCCGGCCTCTCGGTGGCCGACAAGCCCTCGATGGCCTGCCTCTCCTCGCGCATCCCGACGGGGCTCGCCGTCACGGCGCCCCGGCTCACGCGCATCGAACGGGCCGAGGCCTTGCTGCGCGACTGGGGCTTCTCGCAGTTCCGGGTGCGCGACCACGACGGCCTCGCGCGCATCGAGGTCGGGGCCGACGAGCTCGACGCCGCGCTCGACCCCGCCTTCGCCCGCGCGGCGCGCGAGGGCCTCGAGGCGCTCGGCTTCGACCACGTGACGCTCGACCTCGAGGGCTACCGGACCGGTAGCGTCAGCCCGGCGGACTGACCCCGGCGGCGGACCCACCTCGTCAGCCGACGACGGCCCGCCCCGAGGGGGCCAACCGCCAGCCTCATATTCCCGTGCACCCGCGACTCCGAACAGATGCGCGCGCGCCGACCGGACCGACGCGACCGCCCGACCCGGCTCCCCGAGCTCCTGGCGGCGGCGGCCATCGGCGTCTACCTCCTGCTCGTCGTCGGCGCGACCACCGCCCTCCTCCACGGCGGCGCGGCCTGCCCGACGTGGCCGGCGTGCAACGGACAGTGGCTGGTGGGCCCCTCGTCCTCGCCCGCCCTGCTCGTCGCCTGGGGCCACCGCGTCCTCACCCTCGTCGTCGGTCTCGTCGTCCTCGCGGCGGCGGCGCTGGCCTGGCGACGCAGCCGCTCCCGACGGGTCCGCTGGAGCCTCGTCGGCGTCGGGGTCCTCTACCCGGTCCAGATGGCCATCGGCGCCATCGCCGCCACGGAGGGGGCCTCGACCGCCCTCGCCTCGGTCCACCTCGTGGTGGCGATGGTCCTCTTCTCGGGCGTGCTCCTCGCGCTGCTCTGGCAGCTCGAGGCTGAGACCGGCGAGGCGGACGAGGCGAACGAGACGGGGCCGACCCCGGGCAGCGACGAGCCCGCCGTAACCGGGGCCGCGGTCGCCGCCGGCGAACCGGCGATGGCCGCCCGGTCCGCCGACGAATCGCGGCTCGACCTCCCGGCGGCCCGTCCGCCGGCCGGGGGGCCCCTCGCCACCGCGCAGGCGTACCTCACGCTCACCAAGCCCCGGCTCTGGTGGCTCCTCTGCCTGGTGGCCCTGGCCGCCATGGGGATGGCCGCCGGCCGGTCGCTCGACCCGACGGTGGCCGTCGCGACGCTCGTCGGCGGCGTCCTCGCCGTCGCCGCGAGCGGCACGTTCAACAACGTCCTCGAGCGCGACGTCGACCGGCGGATGGCGCGGACCGCGGACCGACCGGTCGCGTCGGCCCGGGTCCCGCCGGGCCGCGCGGCGGCCTTCGGCCTCGTCCTGGCGGCCGCCTCGGTCGCCACCTTCGTGGCCTTCGTCAACGTCCTGAGCGCCGCGCTGGGGCTGCTGGCTATCCTGTCGTACAGCGTGGGCTACACCCTCGTGCTCAAGCCGAACACCACCCAGAACATCGTCATCGGGGGCGCCGTGGGGGCGTTCCCGGCGCTCATCGGCTGGGCGGCGGTGACCGACACCGTCGGCATCCCGGCCGTCGTCCTCGGGGCGCTCGTCTTCCTCTGGACGCCCGCGCACTTCTACAACCTGGCGCTGGTCTACCGCGAGGACTACGCCCGCGCCGGGTTCCCGATGCTCCCGGTGGTCCGCGGCGCGGCGGTCACCCGCCGACACGTCATGCTCTACCTCGGGGCGACCCTGCTCGGCGCCGTGGCCCTCGGCGCGACGACCCGGCTCGGGCCGCTCTACGCCGCCGTCGTCACCCTCGTCGGGGCCGCGTTCCTCTGGGCCGTGCTCCGGGTCTTCCGCGAGCGCTCGCCCCGGGCCGCCAAGCTGGCGTTCCACGCGTCGAACCTCTTCCTCGGGTCGCTCCTCCTCGTCGTGCTGGTGGACACCCTGCTGGTCGGCTGAGGCCGGCCGTCAGGGCCAGGACAACTGAAGCCTGTCGCCACGGCCAGGTCCGCTGAGGCCGGGTGCCGCGGGATCGACGCCGAGGAGCCGGTCGAGACGGTCCGGCGACGCCGACCGCGGTCCGGCGTTCGCGCGCCTACTGCTGGGCCGAGCGCTCGCGGCGCGTCGGCCGGCCCCGCCCGGTCCACCGCGTCAGGAGCATCGTCCCCTCGAAGAGGGCGATCATCGTGACGGCGATGACGACCGGCGCCATGCCGGTCGGGTCGGGGCTGAAGATGAACGAGATGCCGAGGAAGGCGCCCCAGAACAGCAGCCGGCGGCTCGCGAGCCACCGGCGGGTCACCAGGCCCATCATCATGGCGAGCATGATGAACAGCGGGATCTGGAAGACGAGGGCGAGGTAGCCCATCAGGAGGAGGATGAGGTCGAAGGTCCGGCCGAGGGCGAAGCCGACCTGGGCGACGCCCTGCGTGTAGCCCGTGAAGTAGACGAAGATGGCCGGCAGCACGATGAAGTAGGCGAAGGAGACGCCGATGAGCGCCAGCACGAGGCTCGTGGGGATGGCCGCGAGGTAGTAGCGCCGCTCGTGGGGGTACAGCCCCGGCTTCATGAACTGGTAGGTCTCGAACACCAGGACCGGGAGGGCGGCGATGAGGCCCAGGAGGCTGGCCACCTTGACCTTGGTGAGCAGGAACTCGAGGATGCCGTAGAGCCGGGGCCGGGTCAGCTGCCCGGCCGGGAGGACGCCGTTCCAGATGAAGTTGAGGAGGTGGCCCGCGAAGGGGAACGCGACCAGGCTGACGACGCCCGCCGCCGCGATCACGATGGCCAGCCGCTTGAGCATCTCCTCGATGTGGTCGGCCAGCGGCATCTCCTGGTCGTCCGGCGGGCCCGACGACGGCTCCCAGGTGTCGACGTCCGTCTCGAGGGTCGTCCCAGTGGCGGGCTGGGTGTCGAGGACCGCCCCGCCAGCCGCCTCGGCCGGCTCCGCCGGGGCGAGCGCCGTCTCGTCACCCGCCGCCGGTTCCTCGGTCGCCGCCTCGTCGGCCTGGGCGGCGTGCAGGTAGCAGTACTCCCCCGGCTCGCTCACCAGCCGGCCGCAGGGCTCGCCGGCCTTCGTCGTCCCGGCGCAGGTCGGCGCCGTGGTCCCGGTGTCGGCCGCATCGTCGTCGTTGGTCGTTTCGTCGTCG
>Ga0102944_1000944_pt1 | contig 20735 bp, 17 predicted proteins | sample SalPonD_shore_MG_FD_78172 | JGI IMG/M metagenome (GOLD analysis project Ga0102944, IMG submission 78172) | Salt pond soil microbial communities from South San Francisco under conditions of wetland restoration - Salt Pond MetaG... | ecosystem: Environmental > Aquatic > Marine > Intertidal zone >...
AGGAGAGTTTTCTGAGCGCGTGGAAAAAACTGGAACAGCTGGAAACAGCAGCCGCGTTTCCCGGCTGGTTCAGACAAATTGTGCGGCGAACCGCTTTGGATCAACTTCGCAGGCAGCGTTCGGTTTCACTGGATGGGCATATGTATGAGAGAGCGGCCGCTACCGCTGCCGCTGCCACGCCGGAATCACGGGTGGTAGCCAGGGAGTCTCAGGACGAAATCCGCTCCGCTATTGCCCGGCTACCGGAACGTATACGAACATGCGTGATGCTCTACTACATGGATGGATACCAGCTTGTTGACATAGCAGAGTTTCTTGGCATAGATATTTCCGCTGCGAAGAAGAGGGTGCAGCGAGGACGGGAACAGATGAAGAAAGATCTGGAACAACGGATTAAGGCTCGTGTGAGGGAGTTTCGGCCCGGCCGCGACACCAGGCTTGTGGAAAATGTGAACATGTACACCAATCTTGCCGCTGCGGCGCAACTTGGTCAAATGTCGCTGCTGGAGGCGATGCTGGTTGACGGAATTGACGTCAATGAGCCGGACGCTGCGGGTCGCACTCTGCTTCACTGGGCGGTTGAGAATGAACACATGGAGGCCGTGGAAATGCTCTTGAAAAACGGCGCCGATCAGCACCTGAAGGATCACTCCGGCCGCTCCCCGCGCCACATCGCACAATCCTCTGGCAGTGCAACGGCGCTGGTGAAAACTCTCAATGCGTACCGGTAATTCCGCGGAGGGGAGTTCGCTCTTTCTCACCCTGCTCTGGCCCTACGGACGGTCAGCTATCAAAATTCCGGAACAGAGCTGGATTGATTTGAAAGTGCGAGACGTGGCGGCGGCGTTGACGCTTGACCGGCAGCGGGCAGGAATGATCGAAGGGGTTTTACGGCACGTGCCGGCACATACCCGAACGGTCAAATATCGGCTGGATATTACAAACGATTTTTTGGAAAACGAAGCTCTTGGTAACTGTCTTGAATCCCTTAGTCCCGTCATTGAAAAATTGCGCTCATGCGTATTTCGGCCGGACCGTTTTGATTGGAGTCCTATCCAGGAAGTCACCTGGCGCATTCGGGAATTGGAGCACTACGTGCAATTCCTGGACATTCTTGCTGCTGCGTTTGCACGCTCCCCGCAAGAACCGCGATCTGAGGGGATCCGCCGGTTAAAGCAGCTCACAGATGAGGCCCGCACGGCACCGATTTACACCCGCCTGCGGGAAGAACTCCCCGCACTGGTAAAGACAATAGCGAACTTTCGTAGCATCTCAATTGGCATAAACCTCGGCAGTGGACTGGAACCGGCAGAAGCAACCATCCTCTCAGTGAACTCCGAACGCTATTCCGGAAAAGGGCTTGCCGGGCGGCTTTTCTGCGATGATCCGATGCGCGGGATTACAAAACTTCGTACCTCCCTTTCAGATCAGAGCGCGCCAAACCCCGCTCTTATTCCGTTATTCAAAGATCTCTCCGATATCATGCAAAAGAGCGTCCGGCCACTTGCAAAAAGTCTGAGCCAGTTTGCCGATCTGTGTACGCACAATATTGTGATGCTCGGCGATGAGCTTCTGTTCTACACCGGCGCCGTCCGGCTTGCCCGCCGGCTCCGGGCGGCCGGACTGCCGATCTGTTCTCCCAACGTCACCTCCGCACCGCCGGCAAGATTCGAAGCCGATCGTCTGTACAATCTAAACCTCGCAATCGCGCGGCTGGAGACGGATTCTCAGAGGTGCCCGGTAACAAGCAACGTGAAACCAGGGGATAATCGGCCGCTGTGGGTGGTGACCGGTCCCAACAACGGGGGGAAAACTACCTTCCTGCAGGCTGTCGGTGTGGCACAGCTTGTTGCTCAGGTTGGCCTGTTCGCGCCGGCACGTCACATGAGCCTTACCACGGTTGATGCAGTCTACACCCATTATCCTGCCCTTGAACGAGACGGCGAAGAGTCAGGGAGGTTTGTGGAAGAAGCACGCAGGCTGCGGAAACTGTTGCTTCAAATCACCCCGCGCTCGCTTCTTTTGCTGAATGAATCGCTATCCGGCACGGCAATGGGAGAGGCGGTGCATGTGGCGTGCGACCTGCTGGACTTTCTCTCTGAAATACGGTGCCGAACGGTGTATGTCACTCACATGCACGAGCTTGCCACTTCCAGGAACAGCGCTGTTGCCAGCCTTGTTGCGGCAATCCGGACGGTAAACGGAAAGATCACACCTGCCTACCGCGTGGAAGAAGGGGTGCCGGCCGGAAAAAGCTATGCGCGGGCGCTGGCCGCACAATACGGACTGGAACCCCAAGCGTTGAGACGGGATCGGCAGAAGGCGGATCCGGCTATCAGGTAGCGACCCGAGATAAGGCTCTTGACCGGCGCCCGTTCTCACCGTACCTTCTATGAAAGCACGCTTACTTACCGACCGGTCAGTAAGTAACTTCTATCTCAAGTCTGGAGAACTCCGTGGAAAGGAAACGCACAAATCACATACTTCTGGTACTCTTCTTTGGCGTGCTCATGGGCGCACTCGACATTGCCATTGTCGGTCCGGCGTTGCCGGCCATGCGCTCCTCGTTTGTCGCCGCGGGAAACAGGTCGCTTGCGTGGATTTTTTCGGTCTACGTCCTGTTTAACCTGATCGGCACGCCAATCATGGCCAAACTCTCAGACATTGCGGGGCGGCGCATGATATACGCCCTTGATCTGCTCCTCTTTGCCGTTGGCTCGTTGACCGTTGCACTCTCCCCTTCACTGCCCTTTGTTTTGCTTGGCCGTGGGATTCAGGGCTTTGGTGCGGGCGGCATATTCCCGGTGGCAAGCGCCGTAATAGGTGACACGTTTCCGCCGGAACGCCGCGGCCGGGCACTGGGCTTAATTGGCGCGGTTTTTGGCCTGGCCTTCATAGTGGGACCGGCGCTGGCCGGGCTGATTCTCCGCTTTGCAACGTGGCACTGGCTTTTTCTCATAAACGTGCCACTGGCGCTCACATTGCTCGGATTTGGCCTGCGCGTGCTTCCTTCGCAGAAGAGCTCCTCTCCCGGCCGCTTTGACTGGAGCGGCACGCTGCTTCTCTCGTTAACACTGGCGTCGCTGGCATACGGTTTGAACAGCGTCGATACCTCCAACTTCACCGCGAGCATTCTCAGCGCACATGTCCTTCCGTTTCTTCTGGCCGCATTGGCGCTCATACCGGTAACCGCACTCATAGAACGAAAGGCGGCCAGTCCCGTTCTGCCGGGAAATGTGTTTGCCTCACGTCAGCTGCGCATTGGCTATGTGCTGACCGCAGGCGCAGGAGTGGGAGAGGCGGCGGTAGTGTTTATGCCCTCTCTTGCCATTGCGTCAATTTCAGGGGTTCAACCGCACCAGGCGAGTTTTCTGCTGATGCCGGTGGTGCTCGCCCTGGCGGTAGGCTCGCCCCTTGCCGGACGTCTTTTGGACGGTGTTGGCTCACGGATTGTCATCATGAGCGGACTGGTAGTTGCGGCAACGGGCATGGTGATGCTGTCTGTTACCGCCGGCTCAATGCTGATGTTTATCGTAAGCGGAGCTCTCATTGGGCTTGGCCTCTCCGCACTTCTCGGAGCACCAATTCGCTACATTACCCTCAATGAGGTGGAACCGTCAAACCGGTCGGCGGCGCAGGGCGCGGTTACCGTATTTACCAGTAGCGGCCAGCTTCTTGGTGCCGCGGTGATTGGAGCAATTGCTGCTTCCGGTAACGGAAGCGGATCCGGTTATGCTCACGCCTTTCTTGTTACCGGCATTGTTGCTGCCATTTTGATAATTGCCGCCGCACGACTGAAAAACAGGGCAGCGGAAGCCGCGCAGGCGGAACGGCAAAAAGCAAGCGCACATGAAAAATCGTAATGTTGGTCATGGGAGAAAAGACGGCACCCTGAAACAGCGCGCCATAGAGACTGCCGCCGGTATGTTTGTAGATGCCGGGTATAACGGAATCTCAATGCGTGAGATTTCAGAATCTCTTGGTGTTTCCAAGGCGGCGCTCTACTATCACTTTAAAGACAAACAGGACCTGATGGTTGCCATTCTGGAAAGCTACCTGGAGCGCATGGAATCACTCTTTGAATCGGACATATCACAGGGGCGCAATTGCAGGGAGCAAATTACCCGGCTTGTCACCTTGATCTTTGCGCAACCGCCGCAACAACGTGCGGTGATGAGACTGGCGAGCCAGGAGATGGGAAACCTGGATCCGGAGATAAGGGAAGAGTTTGGCAGGACCTATCACCGGAAATTCATTCGGCGGATCAAATCGATCTTGCAGACCGGGGTTTCCAGGGGAGAAATTAAACTGATGGACACCGCATCTGCAACATGGGTCCTGCTTGGAATGATGTATCCCTTCTTCTACCCAGGGTCGGCAAATTCGGAAAGAGACGCCACGCGGCTTGTTGACCAGATCCTCACCATCTTCTTCGACGGCGCGGATTCACGCGCGCGGAGGCAGGATCCGGGAGCGTGATCACTCGGCGGGGTTGCGCTTTACAAACTCCTGCGTGCTCTTGAGAACAGCGCGAATATCGCTCATATCAAGCGGCAGAATGAGCTCTGTTTTCTTTGTGGCAAGCTTGTCCAGCTGACGGATGTACTCCTCTGAAAGCCGCAGCGATGCGGCCTCTTCCCCGCCGGCCTGCTCCATGGCCTCGGCAATTTGCCGGGTGCTGGTTGCCGTGGCGCGCGCCATCGCGAGGATCTCCTGCGCCTGCCCTTCAGCCTCATTAATCTGGCGCTGATTTTCGCCTTCGCTCTGGTTGACCGCCTCTTCCTTGGCAGCTTGCGAGGAGTTTACGTTTGCCTCCATAACACCTTCGCTCTTGGCAATTTCTGCGCGCTTCTCCCTTTCTGCGCGCATCTGCACTTCCATTGCCTCAAGGATGTTTTCCGTCATAGAGATATTCTGCACTTCGTAGCGGGTCACTTTTATTCCCCACGGATTGGACGCCTCATCAACCGCCTTAACTACCTGCGCGTTTATGTGGCCGCGCTCTTCAAAAGTACGATCCAGCTCAAGCTGCCCCACTACCGAGCGCATGGTAGTCTGGGCAAGCTGAATGGTAGCGTAAATGGCATTGGTGATGCCGTAGCTTGCCTTCCTGGGCTCAACAACCTTGAGGTAGAGCACGCCGTCAACTTCAACGCGAACATTGTCCCACGTGAAGCACTCCTGGGAAGGAACATCGATTGCCTGTTCCTTCAAACTGTGGCGATATTTCACCTTGTCGATAAAGGGAACCAAAATGTGAAACCCCGCTTCCAGGGTGTTCACATACTTCCCCAGCCTTTCAACCACCAGGGCGGACTGCGCCGGGACAATTCTAATACTGCGAAAAAGCGCCACAATAACTACCAGCGCAAAGAGCCCAAGGAGGGCGAGAAGCGGAAGAAATGGGTTCATTGGGTACCTCCTTGTTCTTTGAGCGCAGGAACAACTGATTTCAGAATCCCGCGGAGCTGCGCTACATCCCGTGGCAAGACCGTGGCGTCAACTTCATCCAGAACATGCCCAAAGTTCCGAATATACTGTTCCGCAAGTCGCAGCGAAATGGCGTTGCGGCCGCGCGGCTTTTCAATTGCCTCGGCAATGAGTTTCAGCCCCTCTGCGGTGGCTTCCGCAACGATTTCAGTGGCGCGTGCGCGTCCTTCAGACTCATTGATGCGCCGCTGCCGTTCACCTTCACTCACGTTTATGGCGTACTGCCGCTGCCCCTTTGAAACGTTGATCCGTGCAGAGCGCTCGCCTTCACTTGCCAGAATGGACGCCCGCTTTTCCCGTTCAGCCCGCATTTGCTGTTCCATCGCGCTTTGCACTCCGGGCGTCGGCGTAATGTTTTTTATCTCATACCGGGTCACCTTGACGCCCCACGGATCGCTCGCCTCGTCTATGGCCTTCACAATGGCATCGTTTACTGCTTCCCGCTCTGAGAACGCGCGGTCAAGCTCCAGCTTGCCAATTTCAGAACGCATGGTGGTCTGTGCCAGCTGTCCGGTGGCAAAGGCGTAGTTTTCAACACCGTAGCTGGCGTTTGTCGGATCAAGCACCTTCAGGTAGAGGATGCCGTCCACGGAAACCTGCACATTGTCCGTGGTAATACACACCTGAGGAGGTATGTCGATGACCTGTTCCCGCATTTCCACCTTGTAGGCAATGCGCTGCACAACAGGAACGATCAAGTGAAGCCCGGAGCCAAGCGTGCGCTTGTACTTACCGAACTGCTCCACAATGAATGTCTCTGACTCCGGCACAATGGCAATCAGTTTAAAAAAGAGAAAGATTACCAGTGCAACAAAAAGATAGATAAAGATTACGTTCACCGTTGCCTCCTTGGTGACGCTATGCGCTTATTCACTCTTCAAAAGGCGCCGTGACGACAAGCGTCAGGTTTTCTTCCTTAATTATCTGGACGGTTTGCCCCACCTCAAAAGATTCGGTATCGCTCCGTGCGGTCCAGGTGGTTCCCTGATAACGAACACGGCCCGGGACACCAGGGGCTATGGACTCGGAGACCGTGGCTTTCATCCCAACGTGCTCATCATGAACAGGTGAGATTTCCTGTCCCCGGAAGATCCTGGAAAAATGCCTGCGAAGGAATGAGAGGAATAGCACTGAAGACGCTGCCCATAGAACTCCCTGAAGCCCCACGCTGGCGGAGATTCCGGGAACGAGCCAGGAAAGAAATGCGGTCAAGAGCGCGCCGGCCCCGAAAAAGAAAATCACAAATCCCGGAATGAGCAGTTCCGATGCAATGAGTAAAATGCCAATGAGTGCCCATATGAAGGGCGGGCTGCTCCACATATTGATGTCCTTCTTCTAGAAGTCTATGAACAGCGTTGCCGGAAGTCAATGCGGTACCATCCCGGAGCGCCCGGCCGAACGTGCTGCTATTCTAATCCTCTTCTTTCTCCCGCTGTCCCAATTCCTTATCCAGCAGATAGATGGATTCAGAAGAGTCAGAGAACATCTTCAATTTCTGGACATTTTCATCCGCAGATTTTTCTTCTTCCACCTGCTCGTCCACGAACCACTTCAGAAAGCTTTCCGTGGCAAAGTCATTGGCCGCACTTGCCTGAGTTACCAGGTCATCGATACACTTTGATATGTGACGTTCATGGTCATACGCAGCCTGAAATGCGTCCAGCGGAGACTTCCACTCTGTTTGCGGTTTGCCGATTGCTTCCATGACCGCTCTGCCGCCCCGGTCGCTAATGTAGGTGAAAATCCGCATTGCGTGCTCAATCTCTTCTCCGGCCTGAGCCCTCATCCACCCGGCAAATCCCGGCAGGCTCTTGGCCTCAAAGTCCGCGCTCATAGCAAGGTAGAGGTACGCGGAAAAAAGTTCCTCCCCTATTTGTTTGTTTAGCGCATCAATCATTTTCCCGTCTGTCATTTCCAGGCTCCTTTTCAAATGCACAATCGATATCAGTCTATAGGTATAAATATAGTCACGGGTTCAAATGGAGGAAAGGTTTTGTGCGATTACTAAACGGCCGGACAAAGTCAGGCGGGCGGAGCGCCGGTTTTTGCGGACAGACGGGCGGCCGGAGAACGCATATTGGCAATGGAAACGCCCGCCACTACCAGAACGCCGCCTGCAATTTGCAGCGGCACCAGTGTTTCTCCCAGCACCAGCCAGGCGGTCACCGCCGTGACAACCGGTATGCCATTGAGAAAGACCGACGCGTGCGCCGCGGTAATATGAGACAGCGCGTAGTTGTAGGAAAAGAACGCCACAATGGTGGCAAAAAAGACCAGAAAGAGTACCGCTCCCACAGATTCCAACCGCACCGCCGCCCAGTTCATACGGTCTGCCCGGGCAAGGAAGAGCGGCAGAAAAAGCACGGCTCCCCACATGATCTGATAGGCGGTGAGCTCAAACGTATCTGCCCGCCCGGCAACCGAGCGCGCAAGTAGCATGTAGAACGCGGCGGAAACTACGGCAAGCGCAATAAAGAGGTCTCCCAGGAAACTTGCTGCGCCGGCCAGAGCAAGATCACGTCCGGCGAGTACCAGCAATGCTACACCGATAATGGAACAGATACCGCCCAGAGCCGCCTTCCGGGAAACCCGCTCACCGAGCACGATGCGAGAGAGCGCCGCCACAACCAGCGGCGCGGTTGCAATTATCAGGGCCGCTTTTGCGGCAGAGGTACGTTGCAGGCCCGCGGTTTCAAAGACAAAATAGAAACCAGGCTCGAAAAGGGCTACCAGAAAGAGACGCAGATGGACGCGGGCAGGAAGCCGCCTGACACCACGGCGTAGAAGCAGGAGCAGGAACACGAGTCCGGCCAGAAGGAAGCGGAAGAACATGTACGCTTCTGAGGTGAAGGATTGCAGCGCAACCTTGGTTGCCACAAAGGAAATCCCCCAGAAGAGAACTGCGGTCATGAGGGCAAGGTATGTACGCGCACCGCTGTTTTGTTCCACGCTGGCACTCTCCATGTATGAGGTCGGCGGCCGGATAATTGGCCTATGCTATCAGCTCCGGTGCGCTTTCTCAATAAGGCGTGGCGCGGACTGCCACGCCCACCAGTTCATGCCTGCAGAACCTCCATCATGAGTCCGGATGGCGGTCCAGCATCCCCGAGCGTTCCCGGTCCATAATCCGGTACGCAATAAGTTTTGAGCCGTCAAGGAGAAAGAAGAATGCTCCCGCATATCCCCACACCAGCAGTGCCAGCGGCCAGCCAAGCGGCGCCATGAGCAATCCGTACACGGAAATGAGTGTTGCCACCGCCTGGGTTCCGAATACTGCGGCAACAAGTATCCAGGACGGTCTTACACTCCAGAACGGCCCACGTGTGCGCGCGGCAAAGATAGTAAGATGTCCTGCCACCGAAAGCTTAAGATACATGAGCGTTTGTATGGTTCCCTGATCAAGATTCAAAACGCGTTCTGCCACATAGAAAAGTCCAAAGGACTCAATCACACCCACTATGCCAAGTACCGTAGCGATACCAAGCACACCGGGAAGATCCCAGGACTCAGGTTTATCGGAGTGCACCACGTTGTCAAAGGCGATGGAAAGAATAGCTCCATCGTTCAAGAGCGCCAGGAGCACAATCATGATTGCCGTGACCGGATAGAAGTTAAAAACCAGAATGGAAAGGGTCATGAACAGAAGGACGCGAATGGTTTCAGTAATGCGGTAGATAGCGTAACTCTGCATACGCTGGAAAATCTTCCGTGCTTCCTTCACTGCGGAAACTATCACGGAAAGTCCCTTGTCCAGAAGTACAATGTCTGAGGCCGAGCGGGCCGCGTCCGTTGCCCCGGAAACCGCTATTCCCACGTCGGCTTTGCGGAGCGCCGGCGCATCATTTACTCCATCACCGGTCATTCCCACGATGTGCTTTCTTCTCTGCAGCACGTCTACAATGTGGTACTTGTGCTCCGGAAATACCTGCCCAAATCCGTCAGCTGACTCAATCTGATTTTCCAGTTGCGTGGTCATGTGTTGTTCACAGTTTTCAAGAATGTCCGCGTCCAGGATGTTCTGTTTCAAGTCAACCTGCTTTGCTATCTCTTTTCCAATTGCCACCTGGTCCCCGGTCACCATCTTCACATTAATGCCCATCTCTCTTGCCGTATCGATGGTTTCCCTGGAGTCTTCCCTGGGAGGATCATAGAGCGGCAACACGCCAAGCACCTGCCACGTATCGTTTCCATCTGTTTTAGCTACCCCAAGCGCACGGTAGCCCCGTGAAGCAAGCTCATCGATTTGGCTTTCCAGCTCTTTGCGGCGGGAGGGTTCTGTCTCTGCCAGTTGCAGTATTACCTGAGGCGCGCCCTTTGATGTCTTGAAACTGTTCCCGTCCGGATCTTTGATCTCCGCTTCCGTCCGCTTGCTCACCGGATCAAACGGAGTAAAGTGCTCCACCGAGTAGCCTTCAACATCGTTCTCGTCCAGTCCTTTCAGAATCGCAAGATCAATGGGATCCTGGCCTTCCTCCCGGGAGGCAAGGGCGGCTGCACGCACAACCTCCCCCGCATCCACGTCCCGCGCGGTCACCGGATCTCCCAGCGTGAGCTCATTCATGGTAAGCGTGCCCGTCTTGTCTGCACACAACACATCCATGCCGGCCAGCTCTTCAACACTGGAAAGGTGACTCACTATGGCGTTCTTTGCGGCCAGAATGCGCGCACCAACGGCCATGGTGACAGAAAGAATGGTTGGCATAGCAACCGGAATTGCGGCCACGGTAAGGATGAGGGCAAACTGTACCGTGGTAAGCATGGGCTCACCCCGGAAGAGCGCTACACCAAGGATGAGAATCACCAGGGAAAGCGCGAGGACAATGAGGTAATCCCCCACCTTCACAACGGCTTTCTGAAAATGGCTCCGGGAGTTCCCCTCTTTCATGAGACTGGCGGTCTGGCCAAAGTAGGTATTCTCTCCGGTGGCATAGACCAGCGCATCGCCCTCCCCTCGTTTCAGGATGGAACCGGAATAGAGTTCCGCGCCGTGCTCTCTTGTGACCGGAAGGGACTCTCCGGTAAGCGCGGATTGGTCCACCTGCACCGGATCATCGTCCAGATAGCGAACATCCGCCGGGATCACGTTGCCAATACGAAGGCGCACCACATCTCCGGGGACAAGCTCACGCGCGTTGACGCTCTTCCATTCTCCGTCCCTCTTGACGCGCGCCTCCAGGGCGAGAGAGTCTTTCAATGCCTGAATGGTATTGTCCGCCTGATGCTCTTCCCAGAAGCCCACCAGTCCGTTCACTACCAGGAGCGCTCCTATCACGCCAAAGTCGGCCCAGTGGCCTACCACCACGGAGAGCACCGCGGCTACCTCAATCATCCAGGGGATTGGTCCCCAGAAATAGGAGAGAAACTTCAGAATAGGGTTCTTTCTTTCCTCTTCAATTTCATTGTAGCCGTAGGTTTCAACCCGTGTTTCTGCTTCCTCGCTTGACAACCCGGATTCTGTTGCATCCAGCTCCTTCCATACCGTTTCAAGCGGTTTCATGTTCTCTTCGGATTGCGACGAACCGGTCTCACCCGATCCGGCGCGGGCGTTCTTTTCTCTCCCTGCCATGCGTCGGCTCCTTTGTTGAGTTGGTTCTGCTATACTGTTGCTGTCTGTATTCAACCTACTGCCGGTAAGCGCGGCGTGTGTATAGGCCGCGTGGATTAGCTCTGGCGCGGCAAAATACCCAATCTTCGGGCCACTTCTCAACCCTTGAGTTCGTGCGGTTGGAACCTTTACTATTTTACCTGTGTAGACGCAGGGCTACAATTTGTTTGCCCTTTTCGTACTAATTGTATTTTTTTGACTTTTTATCAGGCCGTACCTATACTATCGGCAATGAACTGTTGCGGCATTGTGTGAAGGGGCAAACGCCATTTCCATATTGCAAGCGCAAGATGGCAGGGTGTACATGGAAGAACGCTCTCAAAAAAAGGAAGCACGTGCAGATGATCAGCCGAAAGAACATCTGAACGAAATGGAAGGATTCCTCCTCTCCGGACTTTCACTTCCGGGCTTTTTGGTTTCTGAGTCCGGCCGTCTTCTACGCTTCAACGAACACGCGGCGGCGGAGTACAACTGGCACCATATTAAATCCGCAGGTCAACCGCTCGACGACATGCTCATCCGGTCGTGGAGCGCCCGGCTCTTTGCTGTCATAGACGAAGTCATTCGCGAAGGGGAAACCCGGTACGTTGATCTCAGCGTTCCGATGCCACGCGGTAGCTGGATCACGCGAAACGCCCTGGTGGCCCCCGCCACGTATCACGGGGAAAAAGCGGCGCTGGTTATCATGCAACTTGGATCAGGCGCATCCGGCCATACAAGAAATGCGCAAAGCGGCGTGAAAAGCGCCACAGAACCAAGCGAAACAGTCATGGTGAAAAATCGCGTGATTGATACCGCAATCGCACCCATTGCGATTGCGCACCTTGACGGTCGGCTTGGTTACGTCAATCAGGCGCTCATTGATCTCTGGGGGCTTCCTTCACGCCGGGATGCGGTTGGCAGACACGTCTTTGAGTTCTGGAAAGATCCTCAGATCGCCCAGGATCTCATTGATGAGATGACAGAAAATGAGACCGCCTCCGGAGAGCTCACCGGGCGCACCTGGGACGGGAGAAACATAGAGGTGCGTGTAAACGCCTCCATGGTACGTAACGCGGACGGCGATCCCATTGCCTTGGCCGCGTCATTTCTGGATCTCTCAAAGGAGCGGGCGCTCCTTCACGAGCAGGAATTTCTTGCCGGTATTCTCCAGGGCGTTTCAGAGTGCGTCATAGCCACCGATCTTGACGGCACTATTACGTACTGGAACCCGGGAGCCGAAAAGCTTTTTGGGTATCACCGTGCGGAAGTGCAGGGACGAAATATTAGACAGGTCATAGTTGCAGCGGAGGGGCAAAATCAAGATGACATCATTAACCGGGTCAGAGCACAGGGCCACTGGGACGGGAAGATGCTCACGCAGCGAAAGGACGGAACGGCGCTCTGGCAGGAGTCATACATTTCGCTCATTACAGAAGCTTCAGGAAGAGCCATTGGCCTGGTAGGTATCAACTACGACATCACAAAAGAAATGGAACGTGACCGCGCGAATGAAGAACTCCTGCGCAGGATTAGAACGCTTCATTATATGGACAACGCGCTGTTACGTCAGGATAGCCCGGAGTCAATTGCGGAAACAGCCCTTCGTTCTCTGTCAGGAATTTTAAAATCCCGCAGAACCAGCGTGGCACTCATTGATGAGCTGACCCGGCTTCCCTACATCTTCCATGAGTTTCCCGAGCCGGATCTTCCCCAAGACGCCAGACCAAGGTTTCTGTCTCTTAAAATGTTTGGCCCGAATCCCCTGGATCCGGCCCAGGGGATGAACATTGTGGAACAGGTGCGGCCGCTCATTGACACGGATCCTTCGCGTGCGTGGCTTGGGGAAACAGGCGTGCGGGCCTACATCAACCTCCAACTGGTGGCTGAAGACCGCGTGATAGGCTTTCTCAACGTGGGCGTATCAGATCCGTCCGAGTTGACCGAAGAAGTCATTTCTATCTGTGAAGAACTTGCTGCTTCTCTCTCTGTAGCCATACACCACAGTCTCTTGCGCCACAAAGAACGGCGCGCTGCAGATCAAATCCGGCAGCTGGCAAGAAGACGCACTTCAATTGAGCAGCAGGAGCGCATGCGGCTGGGGCGCATCTTACACGACGCGGTGGGAAACGGCCTTGCCGTGCTCTCCGTGAAACTCACGCAGTTGGACAACAAAGTCGCCGCGGGAGAACAGGAGAGCGCGATAGAGGTTTCCAGATCCGCCAGACGCCAGGTTGCAGAACTGGGAAAGGCCGTGCGTGAAGTCACTGAAGGCGTTCGGCCCGCGGTGCTTGAGGAGCTCGGCTTCATCGCGGCCGTGGAGGAATATGCCGGAAAGCTTAGCCTGCGTTCTCAAATTGCCGTAGAAATAGATTCCTCCACGCCTTCTACCCGCCTCTCTGCCGCTGCACAGACTGAGCTTTATTTTGTGGTGGTAGAGCTCCTCTCCAACGCGGTGAAACACGCCGGGGCATCCCGCATCACTCTGGTGCTTAGGGAATCATCCGGCCGGCTTGGCATTCGCGTGGTAGATGATGGAATTGGGTTTGACGTGCTCGCTACCGTGACAAGGCGTAGTTCTACGGGGTGGGGTTTGCTAAACGTCCGTGAACGCGCGGAAGCACTCGGCGGCACTATGACCGTGCGCTCACTGCCGGGAGAGGGAACCGCCGTTTTCATTGAAGTCCCGGCGGAAGGAAAGGAATGATCAGGGTTCTCCTATGTGATGATCACGCCATATTGCGGCAGGGTATCAGCTCGCTTCTCGGCGACCATCCGGAAATTGAGGTGGTGGGTGAAGCGGCAAACGGCATTGAAGCGGTGGAGAAAGTGCGCGCGCTCATACCGGATATCGTGATCATGGACGTTGGGATGCCGCGGGTAAACGGCATTGATGCCACGGAGCAAATTGTCAGCGAGTTCCCGGATATACGCGTAATCATCCTTTCCGTGCGTACCAGCACCGCTCACATCATCCGGGCCCTTCGAGCGGGTGCCAGCGGCTACCTCCTGAAGGAGTCAACAGGCGATGAGCTGGTCACGGCCATTCAGGCGGTGGCGCGCGGCGGCCGCTATTTTGGCAAAGAAGTGACTGAATCCCTGGTTGACAACGTGGTACTTACCCGTGACGGACGCCCGCTGGAGGACCCCCTGGAGCAGCTTTCCGTCAGGGAACGCCAGATCCTCCAGATGCTCGCCGAGGGAAATCCAAACCGTGACATCGCGGAGCACCTTCACATCTCAATTAAGACGGTGGAAACCTACCGGAGCCGCATGATGAAGAAACTGAATATCCCCGACTATTCGCACCTCATCCTCTTTGCGGTAAAGCACGGTCTGGTAAGTTTTGAGTAGGTTGGGCTGGCAATGCCTGCAATCTCCGCACCGCCTCTTTTTTAAAAAAGGCTCATGTTAAAGTATTTTTTTGGATTGTCACGAATGTCTGTAACAAGCGCGTCCAGATTGCGCAGCGTATCGTTTAAATTGCGGTAAAGTGATTTGTCCGTCAGCGCCTGACCAAGCGTTCCTTCTCCTTCTCTCAAGCGGAAGAGAATTGCATCTATATCTGATGCCACCTGTCTGGTCTGCTTGAGCGCAGCAGTCACCTGGCCCTGGTTCGCCTCCAGGATATCCCTGGCGGCTTGAAGCGGTTCCTGCGCCTGGTTGGCAGTGGATTGAAGACTGTCAAGCAACTCGGCGAGCTTTCCCTGGTTCGCTTCAAGAATGGCCGAAAGACTCTTTGAACTGGTACGCAGATTTGCCAGGGACGCTTCCAAATTTTGCTGCACATCTTTCCCCGTGAGTGCGTCAACGTTGGAAATAAGCGACTGCAGCTCTCCTTCAACAGGAGTGTTGCCGGGAAGCAAGTTGGACCCGGACGAGCTTTTCACCTCAATGCGCGCTCCTTCTTTCAAATACGTGGAAGCGTTTCCCGGCGTAATCCTCACCACCTTGCCGCCGAGCACGCTGGTAGTGCCAATGGAAAAAGTCGAATCTGACGGAATCTGTGTTGTTCGATTGACCTTGATTCCCACTATGACTCCCTTCTGATCAAGACTCACGCTTTGCACCGTCCCGGAGCGGACCCCTCTGTAAAGCACGGCGGATCCGTTCCCAATGCCCTCCGCGGAATCCACCACCAGTTCCAGTCTCAGTCCCGACTTTAAAAAATCAGGACGTTCAAGAAAGAGGATTCCAAAGATGACAACGATGGTGGCAGCCGTAACGGAAACGCCAATCGCAAACTCATTTCTTCTTCTCATATTGTTTCACCCCGCAGAAATGCATGAAATGTCTCATTCTGCGTTTCTTCCATGTGGTCAACAGGACTGTCCACAATGATCTTTCCATCGTGAATCATGGCGACCCGGTCCGAAAATCGATTCAGGTAGTGTACATCGTGGCTGACCACCAGCGCGGTGATGCCAAGCTCACGGTTCAGGCGGCGGATGAGTTTATTCACCACATTAGACAGAACAGGGTCCAGTCCCGTTGTCGGTTCGTCGTAAAGCAGGTATTTTGGCCTCGCCGCCACGGCGCGCGCAATTGCAACACGTTTCATCATTCCGCCGGAAAGCTCTTCCGGATAGAGCTGCTCCGATCCTTCCATACCGACCATGGCCAGGCTTTCCGCAACCCGCTCGGAACGCTCTCCGTCAGGCATTTCCTGTCTTACGCTTAACGCCAGCGCGATGTTTTCCGCAACCGTCATGGAGTCCCAGAGCGCGCCCCGCTGAAAGACCATGCTCATCCTGTCCCGCACGTACGCGTTGTATTCACGCTCGGTGAGATCGGTCACATCCGTGCCGTCTATCACAACCCGACCCGCGTCCGGGCTCATCAGTCCGATGATGTTTTTCAACAGGACTGATTTGCCGCATCCACTTTTGCCGATTACGGTCATCGTCTCTCCATCCTGCAACGAAAAGTTGATGCCTTTGAGAACCGGCGTACCTTCAATACTCTTGTGTAAACCGCTTACACTCACCATACGTAATACAGCACCGCAGAAAGAATATAGTCGATGACGATAATGCCAAAGGACGACCAGATTACTGCAAGCATGGTCGCGCGCCCTACCCCGCGGGCACCAAAACGTGCTTCCAGCCCAAAAAAACAGCCAAAAATTGCGATGAGTATGCCAATAAGCAGACTCTTGATAAGGGAAGTCCATACGTCCGTCTGGACAAAGCTGAAGCGCATTCCCTTCACAAAACCGGCCCACGTGAGGTTTATGGTAAAATGGGCGGAAATAAATCCGGAAAGAAGTGCCAGGGCGTCCCCCATTACGGTCAGAACCGGAAGCGCCACCAGGGCCGCAAAGAGACGCGGCATCACGAGATATTCAACCGGGTCAATACCCATGGTCCGAAGCGCGTCTATTTGCTCGCTCACTTTCATGGTGCCGAGCTCTGATGCAATGCCCGAGCCCACGCGGCCGGCCATGATAACGCCTATGATAACCGGCCCCATCTCAATGAGAATCACCCGGAGCATGACGCCCGCTTCAATCCAGGGCGGAGTCCCCTGTTCTATCTGGGTGCCAATCTGCACGCCCACTACCAGGCCCATAAAAAGTGAGGCAGCGATGATGAGCGGGATAGATTGCACCCCTACCGCCCAGTACTGCTGCCCCACCTGCGGAAGAAAGCGCGGTATGCGGCGGAACGCCGCGAATGCCCGCCCCGCAAGGATAGCCAGGCGTCCGTAGGACTCCAGGAAAACGCGACTCCTATGCCCTACGCCGGTGAATATTCGGACGACACGAGTCATACACACAACATCCTGATTTCCGGCTGCCGGTGAAATAGACTGTTTGGCCTATTTCCGTCCTTGAAACCCGCTAACTGCCTCCATTGTGCTGCAAAACTCACATTTCCCAAATATTCCTTTCGCGAAGTATCAAAGAGTCCTGACATACAGGATGCATAATCGATCCTACACTTCCGAAACAAACGGAGGAGACACAGATGAGGATGAGACTCGGCCTGGGAGCAAAGATTGGGAGCGGCTTTGCGCTCCTGGTGATTATGATAGCTGGTTCCGCAGTGCTAAGCGTATCCAGGCTTGGCATTATGGATAAAGAAATCAGAAACATTGTTGACGTCTCTGCACGGCGGGTGCAGTTGGCGCTGGAGGAAAAGGTAACCGTACCAGACACTGCGCGGGCGGTCAGGGACCTTCTGCTTTCAGACAGCAAGGAAGAAATTGATACCTATACGGCGGAAATAGCAGCGATGGAAGTCAACTCGGACGCCACGCTTTCAGATATGAAACCGCTGTTTGCCGGCACAACTGAAGCCGAGATGCTTAACCAGTACACCGCGAAACTGGACCAGTACCATACTGCAGTTGACAAGATAGGCCAGATGATGGCCAACGGAGAGCGGCAGACCGCTTTTGACTACGCCCGGCAACAAGGGGACGCTTTGCGAAATGAGGCAGAAACGCTCATCGAAAAGATCGTGACGGCCAACGATCAGCAGATGACTGCTGATCGCCAACAGGCAGATGACGAGTTTGCATCCGCGCGAAACCTGCTTCTCATCATCGGCATCGCCAGCGCGCTCCTTGGCATCCTGATTGCCTTCGGTATCACCAAAAGTGTACTGACCCAGGTGGGCGGGGAGCCGTCAGACATACAGAACGTTGCTCATCGGGTTGCCCAGGGTGATTTAACCGAGGAGGTGACCGAATCAGGAAAGAACGGCAAGCGCACCGGCATTTACAAATCGGTTACTGAAATGGCGCAGAATCTGAGAGAGATTGTGCGCGACGTCCTCTCTGCTTCCGGCAACGTTTCAAGCGGCGCACAGCAACTCAGCTCCACCGCCGAGGAGCTCTCAAACGGCTCCACGGAGCAGGCTGCGTCTACTGAAGAAATCTCCTCCTCAATGGAAGAGATGAGCTCCAACATCAAGCAAAATGCTGACAACTCTGCGCAAACGGAAAAGATCGCCCTCAAGGCGGCACAGGACGCGCGCGAGAGCGGTGAAGCGGTAACAGAGACCGTGCAGTCCATGCGCGTCATTGCGGACAAAATATCGATCATAGAAGAGATATCACGCAATACCAACCTGCTTGCGTTAAACGCGGCCATAGAAGCCGCCCGCGCCGGAGAGCACGGCAAGGGATTTGCGGTGGTTGCCGCGGAAGTGCGAAAGCTCGCCGAACGTTCCCAGAAAGCGGCAAATGAGATTGCAGAGCTCTCATCTTCAAGCGTCACGGTGGCAGAACGCGCGGGTGACCTCATTATCCGCCTCGTTCCCGACATTCAGCGTACCGCAGAGCTGGTGCAGGAGATTAGCGCCTCCAGCAAAGAGCAGGACTCCGGCGCGGGACAGATCAATTCTGCCGTCATGCAACTTGATCAGGTGGTGCAGCAGAATGCCTCCTCATCTGAAGAGATGGCATCTACGGCGGAAGAACTCGCCAGCCAGGCGGAGCAGCTCCAGGCGACCATGGAGTATTTCAAACTCTCCCGGGCCGTGACCGGGCGTCTGGCACTTGAGGACAGACGCAATGCCTCGGACCCCGCCGCGAATGATCACGCGGCCGGTAGGGGCGCGCCGGGAAACGGACATGCCCGGGCCGGCGCGATGCACAGCATGAAAGGCAACGGGTCCGCTTCCCGTCTCGGCGGGGCCGGAAGCCCTGCCGCTGTGCTTCATGGCGCGTCACAACGCACGGAAATTACGCTGGCCGAATCTGAATCCTTTGCCGAGGAGGATTCAGACTTTGAGGAATATTGAAGCATACAGCCGGGGCATCGTAGATGCGGCATGTGAAGGATTGGGGTGGCTGGACAGAGGAAGCGTGGCGCTTTTATCGCCGTGCTTCCACGCCGGTTGTCCTTGTTGATCGCAAAGGCGTCATAAGGGACTGCAATCTCCCGTTTTCCCTTCTGTTGGGTCACCGCGAGGTAGCCGAGACACGAGGTCTTCTTCTTGAAGACCTCGTGGAACCCGACGCGGCAGGATTATATCACCGCAGACGGACGCACCCGAACCACGGTGCGCGTCTGCGAATCCCGGGGAAAAATCGGGAACACGCTACCTTTTCTCTTTATGTTCATCAGGAGCTCAAACTGTCATCCGGAAGCATGGCGAGCGTGCTCATTGCCAAACAGGATCCGGCGGTGCGGTCCGCGTGGGCTCCCGCACCGAGTGGAGATGAAGAGCGTGTTCACCTGCTCAGGGAGATCAATCATCGCGTCCGCAATAACATTCAAATTGTGCAAAGCCTCCTCGCAATGGAGGCCTCAGACACAGACACCGAGGAGTCACGAAACGCCCTGGAGCGCACCCGAGCCCGGGTTCACGCAATTGGCATGATTCAAGACTATGTCTATGAACAGGACGATTTACGGGCCATAGACCTCGCCGTTCTGGCCAATGAGATTGCTTACCATGCCCTCGCCGGCCGCCCTCTTCGCGCACGCGTCCAGAGTGAGAATGCAGAACAGGAAATCCGGTTTCCCGTTTCACTTGCCATGCCGGCAGGAATGTCTCTAAATGAAGCAATCCTGACTATCGCCGGATGCGCGCAAGAGAGTTCCAGCGCCGCAGGCATTTCTCTCCAGCTTTTCCAATCCGATGATGTGACCGTAGAGATTGTCTGTGCTCTGGAAAGTGCAGAGCATGGCCGCCTGCGGCTACCTGATCACCTCTTCGATCACGAACTTAAGTTCCTGGAAATCCTGAAGACGAAGCTGAGCGGCATGTTTGACTATCACTGGACGTCTGAATCGTTAACGCTGCAATTGCGCACATAAGAGATATCGCACTCCTTCGGAAGCCGGCACACCGCAAATTCCCGCGCCTCTTCTACCAGTGCCACAATCTGTTCCGTGGATGAATCAGCCTCTACAAAACCGTAAACCGCGGAATTTATGAGCGCAACGCGCATGAGCGGATCCATGTTACGTGACATCACCGCAACCGTCATGCCAAACTCGGCAGCAAGCTGACTGGCGGCAAAAAGCTCAAATCCCGGCGCGGATTCCGTCAACTGCACCAGGGCTGCCGTTGGGGCCGGCTCAGGCATCTGTTCGAAAAGTTCGTACGGGTCAAACGTGCTCTCAGTGATGCGGTACTTCGCCCGTTCAAACGCGCGTTTCAACTCAAATGCTTCCCGCCATTCAAATCCCACCATAAGGAGCGTCCGGTTTGACTTCTCGGCGGAAGTGTTGTTTCGGTTCAAATTGCCCATGGCAGAAGCATAGCGACCGGACTCCTTCCCGTCTGTCAGGAAAGCTCTACACGTTGTGTCGGGGCCGGTTGAGAGGCGGTTGCGTGCGGCCGGGCGCCACGGCCGAAGGCCGCACAGAGAGGACCTTTGCGCCTGATTTCTTACTTTGCGATGAATCGTAATTGACACGCCACAGGTGCCGGTCTACACTGTTTTTGTCACTGGTGGTCCGTCGGACCTCAAAAAGGAAACTGGTGAGAATCCAGTACAGTGCCAGCTGCTGTATGTGGCCCAATCTGCGGCACAACGCCACTGGGAGTGATCCCGGGAAGGCGCCGTTGACAGAGCCACGAGTCAGAAGACTTGCCCGTGACAGAACAAAACCATCAGCCTACTGGATCATGGGCCGGGTGGACACGCCGCGCAGGCAATCCACCGCACAGCGCTCACGGTCCCGTCTCCAGGCTGGTCA
>Ga0102944_1000947_pt1 | contig 20708 bp, 22 predicted proteins | sample SalPonD_shore_MG_FD_78172 | JGI IMG/M metagenome (GOLD analysis project Ga0102944, IMG submission 78172) | Salt pond soil microbial communities from South San Francisco under conditions of wetland restoration - Salt Pond MetaG... | ecosystem: Environmental > Aquatic > Marine > Intertidal zone >...
CATAATTTCGAATATATTAGAGAATTGGCAGATAATAGTCAGAAATAGAGACAATGCTTCCTACCCCAATATTTTTGATATGTTGTGGTAAGGATTGCCTATGCAAACCAAACAATTCGGTTCCCGATTTGTCTATTCAGGAGTGATTATTTTTCTTTATTTGATGATAATTGCAACTTTTGATGTGAATGATTTTAATCTGGGTGCATTTATCACGGTTCTTGGTCTATATGCTGCAAGTCTCATTATTGGTGGGATTTCGATCATGCTCTTTTCCTCTAATGATGACGTTGATGATCTATCTTCTGCATATTATGCCATTCCCGTCGTTATGGCAATACTTGGGTATATCCTCTCTTCAAGTGGCTATATTTTGATAATTGGTTATTTATTGGTTGGTATTACTGTATTACCAGTAATAAATTATCTTCAGACTAACTAATATATCAAATAACTAAACGCACCTGAATTTGACAACAAGTTAAGAATGAAAAAGAAGTTTTATCAAGATTTGATTTCAGTTGAATATAGCACGAATGGTCTAATGGTAGGACTCAAGCTTCCCATGGATTTTTCTCCGGATAAAGCTTGTAGCCCGGGTTCAAACAAAATTATGGTTGTGGCCATATTGGAACAATTCCCGGTTCGTGCATTTTATCATTCTCTATCATAGTGAATTCTACCATACACACATAGGATAGTTCAAATGCTAATCATACAGGTTTGAGTCAAATGCAGTGGAAATTACAATTTGATGATGAATTAGGTCACGATCAGAAACGAGAGATATTGAAGAAACATTATATCAAACAGGAACCATTCAGCAAGGTTTCGATACATGAGATGCATGTTCCAGAATTTGTTGAACATATGCTGGATAGTGGACTGGAAATACGTATTAATACCAAACTCAAATCGATCAAATGTTATGCAATCGCTGAATAGTATCTTATTCCTCTAGATTCTGTCCAAAACAAATAACATATCCCCAAGGGTCCTCTACTTCCAGTTCGTACATACCATAATATTCCTTTTTCATCGGTTCATGACTAATGATTGCCCCTTTACCTTTTAACTCATTATAGAGTTCATGAATATCAGCCGTTCCAATCCAGATATAGGCATCCCAAGCATGATGATCCACTTTTCGATTAGGTGATAGCAGTTCCGGATATTTTTCAGCCAATGGAATTGAAGAAATCATAATTACAGCACCTTCACGGCGCATCATGACAAAATTGGGAGGATCACCCCAAAGTTGTGAATATGTAAATCCTAACTTATCCTGATAGTATTCCACTGCTTGATGGATATCAGGTACGTGAAAATAGGGGGCCACAGACCATTCTGATGACATAGATCCTAATTACTTTCCAAGTTCATAAACTATATTAGTAGGATATAATTGGATATGCTGTCGTCCGAATTTTTAGTGATGACTTACGAATGAGTAGACGAAAGGAATAAACCATTTAACCTGAGCATAAGGTATGTTATTGTAGATACCAATCATGAATGGAATATCCCTTATGCTGATAGGAACAGGACCTTTTGAACTTCTTTCCCGATTAGCAAATCTTGATGATACTAAAAAACATTACATCCATTGTTTCAATATCTTGGATTATCTCGTACCAACGAAAGAAGAAAATATTACCGCACGTGCATATCGATCAGAACTTCGACGGGTATTCAAGCTCCTCAAAAGAGTAGATACCACCATTCCCTCGACACAATTGGAACAACTCCACAAGTTGGATTATCTTGATCTTGATGATATCGATCTAGAGATTAATGCTTGGATCCAACAGGTATTCGATAATAAAAATAATTATGATGCAGTATATCGATTCTTATCTGGTGATCTAACCAAATCCAATATTGAATTAGTACCTCTAACAAATACCTCACCTGAAATCATCTTATACAAAGGAAATAAAATTGCACCATTACGGTTTTACTATCAGAAAAAACGACTACTTGATCGTGATACCATACCTGATTTTGAGCAATTCAGAGGATTAGTTTCAGAAGAATTAGCAATTCATGGCAATGAAGGATTGGCAAGCATGGAGTTGAATGAAGAGGCAAGGGCAGGTTTGAAAAACTCTTCAGCACTGGTAATTTTAGCATCTGACCTTGTAAGTCTTGGTATATTTAGCCTGATGACATCAGTATTGGAAGAGATAAAAGCACTCCCACCGAAAGTAGTTCTTGTTATTCCAGGAGAATTATCTGATTTTGCGGATTATACTGAGGAAGAGATTTTTGATTTACTTGGGCTTGGAGGATCAATTTCAAAAATGATTGATAAGTTATCACATTCCATGGATTATATCATCTCACCTGATCAGGATAATGGATTACGAGAATTATTACTGGAGACTGGATATCAAATTGAAGATGACCAGTTAGAAGACCCTGTACCGACAAAAAATACCCAATTCATCGAATTTCTGCAAAGTTTAGACAAAAAGTAGATTGATAGTAGGAAATTATTGAAACAGGTAAATTTGAAGGAATCATTATATGAAGACAGAACTCAAGGTGAAGATATCATGGTGGACGATGAACTAGTAGGAAAATTAGTTATCGATAATTCGGGGAATGTGATCGGAAAATGCTTGGATATTCGAGATAATGAAGAAGATGAAAATGTTCTTATCGTTGAAGTAAATACAGCAGAAAAAGGTAAAATCACAATCGATGTTCCAATGTCAACGATTCAAGCAATCGGTAAAACTATTGTACTCGCAGTGGAAATTGAGGGATTGGTAGATGACCAGGAAATTCTTTCATTTGATGAGGAAATAGAAACTGATGACGAGGTTCAGGCGAAACTGGATCAGGATATGAAGGAGACTGAAGAAGCCCATACCCATTCAAAGTGGATTATCTACAAAAGTATAAAATCAGACAAATAATCTTCTCAGGAACCAGTATCATTATGGTTGGTATTGACATGAATTTTTACTTTGGGAAAATTGAAGAGTAACAGACCATTTTCTCTTTTCCGTGTAAGTTTCTCAATATCATTAGAAAATACTGAAGACCAGCCACCTGATTGGATCTTGAAAAATGGGGGTAAAGTCGCAATGATCAGGTCATCAGCACCTAATAGCGTGGAAAGTGGTTGTAAAGAGCCTTGAGTATACTTATATACAAATGGCCTATCTGGTTTTATCCGTTCTATCTGTTCTTCTTTGAGAATATTGACATGAGCAGCATTGACAACAATTAATTCATTCTTTAGAGTGGAAGAGAGATTTTTCGTAATTGAAATCAGATCATGAAGGTATGATGCCCGTAAATCATAATCTCTAAGAATGAGTATCGTCTTGGGTACAACATTGATTGGTTGTGTAAACCGAGTAATTACCATTGGAATTGGTGAATTAGTTAAAAGCCGGTCAATTAACTGTGAGAATGATTGTGTTGAAGATCCATCATCTAACCACTCTGTTAACATCAGTGATGCCTTACTTTCATGAATACTATTTAAAATACCTTCAAGAGTATCTGTATTCACTCGGTTCATTGGTGTAACCTCTAAACCCATATCATTTGCCATTTCTACAGATTCTTCCAAAATTTTCTCTGGATCCTCATAATCAGTATCGGTCGGTAGAGAACTTTTCATGGGTCTAGAAATATGAACGGGGAAGAGTTTTCCATCCACATGATGTGCCATCATCCCTGCAAGGTCAATAATATTAGACCCTGCAGTTTCTGCGGTTACGGGAACTATTATACGCTCGGTCAGATGTTCACCTTCCTTATCCTCACCGTTCAGTGCTACATCACCAAGATCCTTGGCATATTTTTGCGTCAAAATGGGAGGTATTGAGGCAGTAACTAACATTAACAAGATACCTGCATTCAAGACATCACTAGTAAACAGACCAATATTTACTCCAATTAAAATTGTAGCTAAAGTAACGCCTACCTGAGGAATTGATAATGAGTACATCGTCATGACTCGGGAGAAATCATAATCAAATAATTTTCCAATAATTGATGATGCGATGAACTTCCCAAGTCCGAGTGCGACAATCAATGATAACGCTAGTAAAATTACAGTTGGGGAAGAGAAGACTGCAAAAATATCTACCAACATCCCAATATAGATGATAAATATTGGAATAAAGAAAATACGACCGAAGAATTCTATTTTTTGCATTATCCTGGAGTGTTTGGGAATTAGACGATTAATTGCAAGACCAGCGAAGAATGCACCAATAATAGGTTCTAATTCAATAAATTCTGCAAGATATGCCGCAAGAAAGAGGACAATTAGGGTTAGATGAAACTCCTCATCTTCATCCAATTCTCGTTTGAAAAGAAATTCGACAAGTTTTGGAATTATCAACAACATGAATACAATATAAATGGCGAAGATACCAAAGAATTCGGCAAAATGACCAAAATCAGCTCCACCTTCATTACTACTAATGAGCATCGCCAAGGCAACCAAGGAAACGACATCCGTAATTATTGTTCCTCCGACGACCAAAGCTACTGATTCGTCATCGGCTACTCCTAATTCTGAGATTATAGGATAAGCGATCAATGTATGTGATGATATAATGATACCTAATAATATCGCCGACTTAAGTCCCATGTCAAATATTAGTGCGGTAAGGAAGCCAAATAACCAGGGGAAAAAAATCGATAGTAAACCAAATAGTACAGCCTTTTCTTTAATCTTCATGAATTGCTTGAGATCAATTTCCAGACCAGCCACATACATAATATAATACAGACCAATATCCGCGAGGAGGATGATACTATCAGTCAAACCAAGAATATGAAGTCCGTTTGGACCGATGATTATCCCTAAAACGAGCATACCTACCAGTGCAGGAACATTCAATTGTTTCATTACAATAGATGAAATGAAGAATATGATTGCTAGGACAAGAATAATTCCAACCGGCTCATGAAAAACTGGTGTAGCCATACAAATTTACTGAATTATCCTTCATGATATATCTATCCCAGCTAGATTAAATTATCTACATATCTCCAAATGAAATTATCAAAGATACACAATGGTTAATCTGATATCGCAAACTGACTCTTTTTTAAAGACGAATCTATGCTGTAGGTAGATGGCGATCAATAATAGCCTATTTGATGAGGAACAAATTCAGAAGGCAAAGGAAGATTTCCAGAGAGTCAAATATGATACCGCTCAACAACAGTTTGTTGAGGATTCTGCACAGATACTTTCTGAAGCATTGAATATTAATCTCTTAGCAGTGAAAGGTTTCATCCTTAGGGCTGTAAAAAAATGGCAAAATGATTATCAAACCTCTGTATCTGAACTTGCGACAAGACCTCCATCTGATCGATTAGCTGCGATCAATGATATTATAAAAAAATTTAAAGAATCACTAATCAGGATTCTTAAAGATCCAAAAGAAGAAGATCAGCTCAACAATGCGATTAAAATAGCTATGACCACATATCTGAAGAAATACGCTGGGAGAACCTGAAATTATAAGAGTTTGGAATATTGGTTAATCTTGGTAAACTTGAAACCTTTAGATTCAAAGATGTCTAAATAATCGACAAAATTGCCTGACAACACCACATCGACGTATTCCAAATCCTCATCTAAATTTGCAAGAATATTATTAATAAAGGAACCTAGTTTGGCTTTATGCAGTGCATTGAAATAGAAATGGAAAATATATGCTCGATTTGAATCAGCAGGTTCTCTAATCACTAGTGCATTACCAATTATTTCTTCATCTAAACGATAATAATGCCAATCCTGTACAACCTTCTCTAGCGTATCTAGCTGTTTGTTGATATATTTTGGAGAATATCTCATTAAATTCTCCATGATTTTATGAAGAAGTAATTTCTCTGTTTCAAAATTACCACGTATGGTGAGATCTTCAATAACCTCAGGTAGGGCTCTGACTAGCCTAGAACCCTGAGCAATTAGAACTCGATCTACCTGAAATCCATATCCTACGGCATAAACTTCAGTTTTCCCCCAAACAGAAGATGCAGATGCCTGAATTTGAGATATACCTAACTCTTTCAATTGATCTAGAACATAATCAAACAACTGACAACCAATCTCAGTATTATGATCTAATACGATGGGAAATTCCATTTCAGCAATATCATCATGTTTAGTAACCGTCAGATAGCCTACTACCTTAGTATCCTGTAAAGCGTAAAAATTGAGATTAGGATCAAAATCTTCAGCTTGATAGACCTGTCTTAATTCCTCTATACTTTTTTGTGTTGCTAATGGCCAGTCTTGTTTGATTTTCTCACTTAATTCCACCTGTTGCGGGAGATATTTGGGTTTGTATGTATCAATTGAGATTGACATATTGTAAGACAAGATTTAGGTTATTTATACTATAGGAACCACTGCTTTGATTCTTTGATCAAGATCAGATAACTAATAAGGTGGTTTTGGGGATAATTTAATGTGGAACCTACATCCATTCAACTCGATCGGATCAAATCTACCTTGTCCATACAGTTTCCTGGTATCCAATTTGAGAAATTAGTGAAAAATATCACCATTCAAGTCTCGCGGAAAACAGGGAGGATTAGAGGTATAATCGACGCGGATACTGATGAGCGATTATTTTCATTACGTACATCAGATGGGAGATTTGTACCGACTTTTGAAGGGGGAAAAAGGCTACTAGCTAGTGGACAGCTGACTAATCGTGTTGTGATGAATCGTGATGCTGAGCCATATGTTGCTAAGGGAAAATCTGCATTTTGTAAATTTGTAGTTGATACGGATCATAATATCCAACCAGGTGGAGAAGTTTTGCTGGTAAATGAAGATAATGAATTACTTGCGGTTGGAACTGCAGTACAACCTGGATATGCCATGCTTGAACTGACAAGTGGTGTGGCTGTTAACCCAAAACATAGTCGAGATTAAGTCAGATTGGTTATTATGTATAAACTCAAAATTGGTCTAAGTGCATTGATTTAGAAGATTTCCTCATATTCAGGTGGGGTTGGATTAATTGAGATCTTAATCAGATATGGAATAAGCAAAATCGGAGTCAAGAATTTAATGAAGAGTAAACCGAAATAGACTACTGATATCAGATTTGCAATTCCATAAAGTAGTACAATATATCGATAATTACCTACGTGCTTGTATTCAAAAAATAGTCCTAGAGAGATCAAGAATAAACCTATATTACTGACTCGTATTGCATAAATAATTGCAACCAACGCATCTAAACTAGATTGACTTGAATTGGTAATCGAGGGGATAATATTTGCTAGGGGTTTCTGTATCGTTGGATACAATACTTCCAGATTGACACGCCAAAGCAAAGAGAAGTATATGAATAACAGAGATCCAAGAGTAATGATTAACCAATTTGACCTGCTTGATGCTTGAGTTTTCAGGAATTTGAGGAGACCAATAATAGCAATGATGAGAATGAAAAACAAATCTAAGCTCATCGCTATATTGAACAGTGGGGTATTAATCGAATTAGATCCAGATCTGTAAAACAAACTAAACAGCAGCAGAATATTTTGGATTACCCATCCGAGATAACTGATAGAGAGAAAAGTGTCAAATCTCGATGACTCGAAATGTTCCATGAAATCCGCCTGAGTCTATTATTCATAATACTATTGCCACCAAGGAATTTGATTGCATAGATAAATGAGATAGTTAGATATATTAGCATCCTACCTTGTGAAGATAGATTTCAGTTTCAATGATCAAATATCGTCTAAATTGAGAAGGTCTTTAGCACTGTGATACATGATGTTTGCGATATCATTCTCAGCGATTGGTAAAGATAGAGTATTTTCCACTGAAATAGGGATAGTATTGGGGAAGATCATTTGGTCAGTTCCAAACAGAATTCGATTGCTACCTACTGCTTCAACTGCCTCAGATATTATTCTATGGAATAGGGATTTTCCCAACATCCAGTTCAAGACCGAAATATCAGCATGAACATTACGGTAAGTAGCTAACATATAGATCGTGTTATTAGTAAAGGGATAACCAAAATGAGCGAATACTACGTTGAGTTCTGGAAAGGATCCAAGAACAGATTCAAAATGAAGTGGATCTCCATTAGTAATTCTCCAATGTGGCATATTTTGAACAGCGAATGGACCATTGATACCAGTATGGAGAAGTACTGGAACTCCATATTTTTCACATATTTCGTAAAATGGGAACATTATCTCAGCATCAATTCGGTATCCAGCATAGGGAAGACCTAATTCACCAAGTGCAAAACTTTGACCTGTAGTAATTGCTTCCTCAAATGTACTGAGTTGCCCATCTAAATCTCCACCAAAGTTCACTCTTGTAGCATTCATAAAATGAGTGGGTACATTATTTGCCCATTCTTGACTGTATTGACCACTTACGAGACCCTTTACTATATTGTATTTATCGTATTGAGCTATGGTCTGAGTTAATACATCATCCAAAGACCTTGCATAATCCATTACATACTCATGGGGTTGAAAACTCATTTCCTCAGAAAGATTGAATGCTTTTGTCATCACCTGAGGATCAATCGCATGAGCATGAAAATCAAATATCGGGTTCAATGATTTTTGGAGAGGGTAATCTTATAAAAAGGGACAGACTGATGAATATTGGGAATTCTGGAGGTAAACACCAATTTCTAATCAGTACAACGTAGTAAAGGTAGTTAAATAAGAAAAGTATTCAACATCATCAATTATGAATTAAGGTTGGCTAGTGATTGAAATCTTTCTCTATATTTATAATGATTAGTAAAACACATTATATGGAGACTATTATGTCTGAAAACAAAACTGATCTCACCGAAGTCAAGGGCATTGGACCCGCGACGGCTGTCAAACTCCATGGTGCCGGGATAAGGACCGCTGAAGCATTGGCTAGTTCACAAGTAGATCATCTGGTATCAATTGTTGGCCGTGCAACGGCTAGAAAAATTATTACTAACGCAAGAGAACTTCTTGAAGAAAAGGGAGTAAACGTAGAGCAACTGCAGGAAGAACCTGTGGAAATTGTTACAGAAGAACCTGAAGTTGAATCTGATGATGAAAGTTCATTGCGAAATGTACAGGGTATTGGACCTAAAACTCAGAAAGATCTTATTGCCGCTGGTTTTGATACCGTAGATAAACTGGCAAATGCCGACATTAAACAACTCACCAAAGTTGAAGGTGTCGGTAAGGCAACAGCTGAGAAATTCATTCAATCTGCAAAAGATGTACTCGGAATCGAGGAAGAGGAAGAGGAAGAATTAGAAGCAGAGTTGGATGAAATTGAAGATGAGGATCTTCATGAAGAGGTCGAAGAGGTCATTGAAGAAGAAGAAATTGACGAAGATTTTGATGAGGATATACTCTACGAAGATGGAGTCCGTACCGAACATCGTCGTTCTCCTACAGCTCAAGGTATTCCAACAAAGAAGAAACGTGGAGTACAAATTGCCTCAGAAGCAACGAAAATTGATCTTGATGATTTAGATACCGATGTTGCAGAAGCTAAATCGGGATGGCAGGTAAAAGCTAAGGAATTAACTGAAGAAGAGCGTGAAGCTCGACAGAAACGTCAGGAAATGCTCCGTGCACAGGAACGCATTACTCGAGATATTCCCGAACCTCCAAAACCCGTCAAAGCCAAAGGTGCTGAGAAGAAAGCCAAAGGTAAGAAACCCGAGAAGAAGAAGAAAGATAAAAAGAAGGTTAAACAGGCGGTAAAGAAGACCAAAGCTGAGAAGAAGGCTGAACGTCATGTTGATTATTATTCCAATAAGGATATACATCCAATAGAGATATATGGACGACCAAAAGTATCTGGTGAATCTTCAGGTAAGAGTCAAGCTCGAATTGAACTAGATCGAGATACCTATATCGGTAAAATTACATCAAAACGTCGTAGTCGACGAAATATCAATAACCGTCAGGTAATTGTTAAATTGGATGATGGATTTAATCCATCACAACTGGTCGGGCAAAAGATTTATTTCACCTATCCTGAGGGTCAAAAAGTATCTGGTTCGATTTCTAAACGGTTTGGTAAGAAATCATCTGGAAAAGTACTGGTCAATTTCAAGAAAGGCGTCCGTGAAGAAGCTGTCTTCCAGAAGATATACAAATACTAAGCGGACATTCATTTTTCAAAAATAAATTCTAAATTTAAATTATTCATTTTCGATGATCTCAGTTTCATCTTCTAAATTGATAAACCTGTCATACCAATCATTCAATATTGTTGCATCTACATCAAGTATTTTTGTATCAGAATCCTCCTCTAGATTAATATCATCCATATCATAAATAAAATGAGGAAATGAACCCTGATTATCGGTTTTAATACAGAAAACCTTTGAATTTGTTCTCACATACACATATCTTTGATCGTAAAAATCTGCCATAGAAAGGAGAAGTTCGAAGATCTCGGGATAAACCATCTCTTTAAATTCAGCACTTTCCAGTATGGTGGCTTCAATCCGATTAAAATCGTTTTCAGATTGGATTACAAAATTTAAGTTTTCAATTATTCTTTTCTTAGATTTCTCCCAATCAATTAGTGACCAATTTTGACTGAGATAGCTGAAATCACCAAGAATATTGCGAAGGTCATCAATTACCTCAACTGGCTCAATTTCACTCACTATCTCTTCAATCATAGCAGGAGTAAATTCAAATCCGAGATCATAATCGTAAAACATCCCTAAAGAGTTGTAAGACACTTTTTCAGTATTTTCCACTTCCTCAAAAATTCCGATTAATTCTTCTGCATTGACGAAAACATCTTCTCCATCATCACCGGGAAGGATGTAATTCTTGACTTCTTTAGTTGCAGTGTACTCTCCTTCCAGAAAGATCAAATCATGATTGTAGTTATCATAGAGTAAGCGATAGATCTGAAAGCCAATGGAATCATCTGATTCGGAAGAAAAAACAAGTAACTTCTGAGGATGTTCAATCATGACATGCTAATCAACCCAAACATAATAAATCCATTTCATCTAAGAAGAATAATTTCATAAGAATACCCTAAAATCAGGAATAAAATTGTTAATTTCATGAATGAAATTGTGGTCATAAACATACTGAGGTCATATATTCAACTACTCATATACACATACTTAGAAATTCCAGACTGGTCGAGGACAACCACACTCGATTTCAGATAACATATCAACCCCTATGGAGTCTAAGTATCGTGACTACATCCAATCCAGCGTGTAGTTTCCAATGTGCAAGCACAGAGGAAATAGTGGGCAGATCACGTGTCCTTCCGGGTTTCAAACCCTGTTAAAGATTTGTGACCACAAATCTAGTGATCACTATAGCTCTATTATATCAAATCCTATTGAGAGTTGAAATATGATCTGAGCTGTTCGATGTGGTATTCAAATACCTTATACTTCCGATATGGATGGAAACCTAATTTTTGATTTATTCGTTGTACTGCTGGATTTTTCGCAGCATTGAAGGTCGTCCAATAATGTACTTCAGTCTGGTTTTTCAGATATTTCAATAGTCGTAGCTTCAGCAAATATCCAAAACCCAGTCCACGATATATTGGGTTTACTCCAGTCAATGATTGCTTTGCGACTAACGTGTTCTTTTGATGAATAAATATCTCACTGAATCCAATATTCGCATTATTTAGAGCATCTCGTGCAATGACTGCGATTAGATCGAAATTATGATCACGAATCCAATTATATCGACCAAGTAATCTACTGACAGGAAACTTTTCAGGTTCCATCTTTGTGTTAATACCAATATTGGCATTCCAAATGATCCCCATCAATCTGGCAAGATCCGGATCGGTTTTAGGATATTGTTCATTAATATAAATCTCAATCTGATGATCGAGATGAGAGCTAACTTGTTGACCAACTTGACGGATTTCTTCATCAACCTGTTCGATTGTAGCTTCTAGTTCACAGACATTCAGGTAATTCGTAAATATAGGCTCAGTATCAGTTTTTTGTTGCAGATATTCTACAAGTTGATCCGTATCAAGTAATGAGATCTTGATCCGTTGGATGGCACCAGGTAGATTTTTCAATATTGATGCAATTATTACCTCAAATACGATCGATCGCGGGTAAGGGGAACTAATACCCACCTCAAGCGAAGCATAGGTTTGATCATTATGAGCTTCTGTTCGATATTCCAGCCTTCCATAGCCAATTAAGGAATGATTTTGACGAATAAATGTGAATTGAATACCAATACCCTCATCATTTTGTGATAATTCTCTCAGAAAATATTCGACTCCTTCTGTTGGAAGTCCTATATCCTTGGAATAGATTTGATACATCAGATTAGCTAGCGGAAGAGGATTTACTAAGTCTTTTTGATCAATTAGTTCGACGTCAAATTGAGTTGATATCACTAAATTCGATATTTTTAGAGGTCTAAACAAGTATAAAGTTGCTGATCATCACCTGTAATTCTACTTAATCTGGTCATTCTTCTATAAAATCCTCAACAAATCCCATGAGAAACTGGGTTTGAAATGCAATGATTACCGGATGCGTGATTTGAACCATAATTGGCTCGACACCACTACCATCCTCACCATATGCGAGTATATTGACTGAATCAGCAGTGATAGCTCCAAAATCGATATCTATCACCATAACCATTATCCGAAAATGTTTGACCTTCTCCAAAAGCTGCGATTCAAATAACATTTGTATTGCAGGATTGGTTTTTAGACGGGTTAATGGTTTAATAACCTGAATATTAAGATCTCCAAAAATCCGATCAATTTTATCTTCAAAGTAATGATGATTGAGAAGTAATACATTATTTTCGATATTATTCGCCAGGCTTTTCAAACGATTGGAAATTGATTGTTCTCCTTGAATAATACTAACAGATGCAGGTTGGACTGTTTCCCGTGATGCCCGTTTTTCCTCAATATACTGCTTGGCAGCACTGATATTTTGCTGCAAGTCGTTTTGAAGAATACTTAGTGCTACGTCAAAATCCTCAGCATCATACCGGTTTGGTTTGCCGTCGATCTCATTTTTGGTAACCAAATTCTTGGCTACCAAACTATCAAGATAGGAATATACACGAGGTTGCGGAACCTCGGCTAATTCTGCCAATGGAGTTGCCTCTTCAGATCCGACAATCACCAGGGCGAGATAGGTCTTCGCTTCTCCAAGTGTCAATCCAAGGGTGGTAAGTACATCGATCGCTTGTTTCTCCATGGAATCCTACTCCTGTTTGTCTTTAACAGTCAGAATTGCAATAATGGTGAAAAGTAAAGCAATTCCAATGAGTACTGAGAATTCGAATTGTAGCTGGGCAATACCATAACCTTTCAGCATAATTCCTTCAAACACAATCACAGCATAGGTTAATGGGATTACTGCAGAAAGTGGTTGAATAAACGCAGGAAGTGTTGATATTGGAACTAATAATCCTGATAAAGCCATACTTGGTAACGCTGTAAGTGGAGCCATTTGTACAGCTTGTAATTCATTCTCGGCAAAATTTGAAAGAAGTACTGCCATGGTCACATTAACCAATGCAAAGAGGATTGCAGCACCAATTAACAGTAAAAGAGATCCTTTGACGGGAACCTGAAAGATAAAGATCGAGATGGTTAATAACGAGAAAGCCATGATCAGCGCAAAGATTGTGAGTGCGAGAATATATCCAACTAACCGTTCGGTTGCCTTCATAGGTGTTGAATATAACCGATATTGGGTACCTTCGGTCCGTTCTCGGATAAGAATTAGCAAGGACAATAGCAGTGCCAGAAAAGTAAGAACGAAGCCCATCACTGCAGGTGTACTGGTTTCCAAACCGGTATATTCCACTCCACCATAAGCAAATGTCTGATCGAAGCTAATACCCTGATCTCCGAAGGTATCACGAATACCTTCTTGTAATGCCTGAAGGACACTCCCTTTGATCTGTGGTTTAGTTGCATCAAGATAGATGATAATGACGATTTTTTGATCTGGATTCATTGTGGCATTGATGATGCTCTCCGAAAAATTTGCGGGAAATAGGATTGATGCAACATAATCACTGTCTTCAACACCTTTAATCCCTTTCTGATAATTACCTGTAGAGATATCCACTCTATTATCTGCTTTTAGTGTATTGATAATATCAGCAGCTGCAGTAGTTGTATTGCCATGGAAAGAAAAACCCATATCTTGATTATCAATTAAAATTGGTGAATGTTCGACCTCGCCTGAGAGAGCGATACCAAAGATAAACATGATTACAAGTGGCATGATGATAATCATCGCAAATGTTCGTCGATCTCGAACAATCTGTCTGAGAACTCTTCGCATGACACTTATAATTCGTCTTGCTGAAAAAGTTGGATTTGATTTTTCAATAAAATAATCAGAGTTATTCATCAATTTCACCTCCAGATAAGAGAACAAATAGTTCCTCTATAGAATCTACATCATGTTTCCGTTTCAATTCATCAGGAGTACCTTCTGCAATCAATTTACCAGCACGGAGCAGTCCAATACGATCTGCCTTTTCAGCCTCATCCATTACATGAGAGGTAACCACCAGAGTAACTCCCTGATCTCGCAATTCACGAAAATAATTCCAGAAGAACTTTCTCAGGATTGGATCGACACCAACTGTAGCTTCATCTAGAAATATCAATTCGGGAGCATGAATTAAGGCACATGCTAATGAGACTCGACGTTTCATACCACCTGATAGATTTCTTGCAAGTGTACTTTTTTTATCAGTCAATCTCAATACATCTAATAATTCAGCCATTCTTCGTTCAATATCAGCTCTTCTCATGCCAAATACATCTCCAAAAAAGCGAATATTCTCCGTCACTGTCAGATCTAAGTAGATGGCATATTCCTGTGGTGCCATTCCTATTCTTCCACTTATCTGCTGATGCTTAGAAATATCCTTTCCGAGTACTTTGACTGATCCAGAGGTTGGTACTAAAATACCATTCATCACATTGATTGCAGTGCTTTTTCCCGTCCCATTTGCTCCAATAAACGCATAGATCTCACCTCTTCTGATCTTGATATTTAGACCATCTAAAGCCCGGACATTACCTGTATGGTAAACCTTAACGAGATCTTCAATTTCGACAACATAATCAGTTTCGACTTCACTCATTATACTACTTATGTTGATAGTAGTATTAATTACTATCATCTTCAAAATGTATAATATCTACTGTTTTGGTTTTGATTGGGTTAAACCTTACTATACTATAATTTTTAATCCTTGATATTAATCTGCAGCCAGTTCCTGACTACTATCAATTTCAGTTAATTCTACTTGATTCTTAACCAGTTCGTAGTATTGACCGTGTTGTTGTAACAGTTCCTCATGGGTTCCCTGTTCGACGATATTACCATCATCGATAACAGCAATGGTATCTGCATTCCGGATAGTCGACAGACGGTGTGCAATTATAAATGAGGTCCGATCTTTGAGCAACAGATCTGTCGCTTTTTGGATCTTCAGCTCACTGAACACATCAATCGAACTGGTAGCTTCATCAAGAATGAGAATACGAGGATCAGCTAGCAGTACTGCTGCGAAAACAAGTAATTGTCGTTGACCGACAGATAATCTTCCACCACGTTCCTGAAGTTTGGTATTTAATCCATTCTCCATTTTTGAAATGTAGCTCTTCAAACCGACCTGTTCCAGAGCATTCCACATATCTTCATCTGTAGCAAGAGGATTGCCTAGTTTGAGATTATCACGGATTGAGGTGGAAAACAGGAAGAAATCCTGGGGAACTGCTGCGATCTGAGATCGGTAGGAGGGGAGATTAACTGATTTGATTGGCGTGTCATCCACTCGTAACTCTCCATCCTGGTAATCATACATCCTAGACAGGATATTGATAATCGTTGATTTTCCAGCTCCTGTTTTTCCAACCAATGCTATTGTTTTACCAGGCGGCACATACAGTGAAAATTGGTCATATATTGGTTCGTCTTTGAGATATTCAAAGTAAATTCGATCAAATACAACCTCTCCCTTAATAGGTGGAAGACTGGGTTTGTCACGTTGCATTGGAACCTTGGTTTCAGTATCCATCAGTGCATATGCTCGTTCAGCTCCAGTCAATGCATCCTGCAATTGCTGGTAGAATTGTCCAAGTAGCACAACTGGTCTGAATAATATTGAATTATACAGAAGGAATGCAGCAAGACCACCAACAGTTAGAGCACCATCAATTACACGTAATCCTCCCACATAGACAATTAAGGCAACACCAAGGGTTGACATGGATAACATCAAGGGGAAGAAGATCGCATTCATCGAGTCTGCACGAACATTGGCTTCAAAATTATTCTCATTGAGTTCTCGAAAGATTTCAATATTCTTATTCTCTCTATTAGCTCCTTTGGTGACCTTGATACCTGCAATTGCCTCTCCAATATTGGCCATCATAATTGAATTAGTTCTACGTGTCTCCTTCCTTCTTGGTCGGGCATATTTTTTCGATAACATCCCAATGGCGACTACCACAGGGATTAGTCCCAATGGAACGAGTGCGAGAATAGGGTCAATTAGAAATACAAAGTAAATAACGGCTATTATCGTCAGAAAGTTGGCGATGTTATTAACAACTTGCCCTCCTATCATTTCGCGGATTGCACGTATGTCTGAGGTCAACCTAGACATGATTCTTCCCACTTCGTTCTTGTCATGGTAGCTCATATCGAGCTCCTGAAGGTGTGAGAACAGATCAAGACGAATCGTTAATTCTGCCTTCAGACCTACCTCTGTCACCATCAAGATCCGTTTGTAGGAAACTCCATAGATAATCAGTTGTAGAATAAGATAACTCAGACCGAGTACCAGTACTTCCGCCCAAACAGATGGTAGTCCCAAATTTTCAAAGAAATTTGAACCACCGAGGAATAATCGGTCTATGAATTTGATACCGAATAGACCACTTCCAGCTTCAGTACCAAATCGATCAATTGTCGTTTTCAGGATGATTGGACCAACTGCTGTGGCAAGAGAATAAACAATCATCAGACCCAAAATAATCAATAATTCATGGAGATATGGAGTGACATATTTGAACATGAATTTGTAGAGTTGCATATCAGAGTAACCGAAAGATCCACGTTTTGATTCTTTTTCTGCATCAGTATGTATAGACATTATTGACCCTCCTGTGGCATTTCTACAGTACTAGAATCCTCTTCTTCTTCAGGACCCCAGTCCATGAATTTAACCTGAGTATTCACAGCATTGATGAAATCACGGTATATCCCTTCTTCTTGCATAAGTGAGCTGTGATCTCCATTTTGTGAGATATGACCTTTATCTAATACAACAACCCGATCAACAAATTTCAGACTTGAAGCACGTTGCGAGATAATGATGGTGGTACGATTCTTAGAAGCCTCCTCTAGATTCTGCATAATATATGCTTCAGTCTTGGGATCAACTGCAGATACAGAGTCATCAAAGATGAGGATCTCTGGATCCTTAAGCAATGCACGTGCAATCGTAACACGTTGACGTTGACCTCCACTTAAAGTCACTCCTCGTTCCCCTACAATGGTCTCATAACCTTCATCCAAAGTCATGATATATTCATGAATCTGAGCTGCTTTTGCTGCCTCGATAACTTCATCACGAGTAGCATCTGGACGTCCAAATGCGATATTATCATGGATAGTCATAGTGAAAAGAAATGCATCCTGATGGACAATTCCGATATGATGTCGAAGTGATTCTAAGGTTAGTTTACTAATATCGTGACCATCAATTAATACTTGCCCTTCATCTGGATCAAATAATCGGGGGATCAAATTAATTAAAGTTGATTTTCCTGCACCGGTAGGACCCAGTAGGACGATCTTCTCCCCAGGATTAATCTCCAAGTTAATATTATGAAGAGTATGATTGCTGGAGGGGTAGGCGAAACTAACATTATCAAATTTGATTTTTCCATCGATATCAGCTAGAACTGATGGATCTTCAACTTCTTTAATTCCAACTTCAGCATCAAATATTTCATTTAGCCTGATTGCTGCAGAATTAGCATCCTGTGCAACAATACCTACCCAACCTACAAATCGACCGGGTACTGCAATTTGCAACGCAAGTAGCATGAAGGTGATGAAATTACCCGGAGTAATTGAGGCAATAGATACTAAGTACCCACCTACAAAAACGAGAAAGATGAGAGCACTTCCAATAATGAAGATAATGCCAGGTTGCATCGTGCCTCGGACCCATGCTCCTTTCAAGGCTGCATCATAGAATTCCTGATTTTTCACATTGAAAATCTCGATCTGCTCCTGTTCTCGTCCAAATGATTTGACTGTATGAATACCAGAGAGGTTCTCCGCCATGGTTTCAGACATTTCTCCATTTTTCAACCGAGTATTGTAGAAGATCTGACGATTTCTAGAACTTGAACTGGTTACAACTTTGAAAATTATTACTGGGATAACAAAGAAAACTCCTGCGAGTGCAAAAGGACCGTAGTTTCCAACTGCCATGCCTTGGAATCCTAAATTTAACATGGAGACCAGTGCACCGATAAACAGGAAGGTTACTAGTACCGTAATACGGTACGACCAGGTAAGGATATCTCGAAGTGAATAGACTTCTTCAATAGATCTTGCCATGATTTGACCTGTTGTCTCCTTGGCATAGAAATCAAGTTCCTGATCCTGTAGGGTCTTGAAGAGATCTTGACGAATATCAAATATCACTCGTTGTGCAAACTGGACTCCAGTATATCGTTGTCCAGATTGCGCAAGCAGATCAAGAAATGTCAATCCAAGAAGGATGAAGAATGAATTACGTAAAATATGTTTATCTAGATTTACGAGAACATTATCAATCACAGAGCCGATGGTTACTGGGATCAGTGTTTGGGAGATTGCAGCAACAATTGCAGTCAGGTTCAATCCTAAGAACCAGAGCTTATGTTCTTTGACATAGGGATATAACAGTTCAAGTAACTCTGAAATACCTCTATCCTCGCTTTCTAGAAGATCGGATTCAGTCATTGTTAATCTATCCTCAACTCGTTCATACTTTGATTTTATCTCATCAATTAAAATGGCTTCTAATACTCTCAAATGATGCTGACAAAAATAATGACCAAATATGAGACACTATTCTTAATACATGAGAACCAGTTATAATTCAGTCTGACGAGCTTTTTCTTCTTCACGATCAAAAACTTCTCGAGCTACTCGTAATCCATCTAGGACAAGTGGAAAACCGATAAACATGGAAAGGTGAAGGAATAGTTCCATAATTTCTCTTCGAGATACACCCAGACGACGTGCTGCAATGATATGTGACTTCAGTTGAGGTCTCAAATTGAGTTGGGTTAATGCAGTTATCGATGCGATCTCACGATAGGTCAAAGAGAGTTCTGTTCGGGGATAAACCGATCCATACGGAACTTCTGCGATAAATTCTGCAAAGGTAGGGTCCAATTCACTTATAGAATCAATAATTCGTTGCCAGTTTTTCCCGTACATTTGCTGTCCAACATGATTGGCATCAGTAACTCTCTGTTCTTTGTCTCGAAGGAGATCATCTTCTTTGGTCATATCTCATGGAGTTGTTCCTTGATTTTGATTGTATAGGTCTAGTGATATGCAGATAAGAACGATTATAGAGTAAATATACCAATAGATAATTGATACTGGGGTAAAGGTAGACTAGAGCTCAATTGATCTGACAGCGATAACTAAATTTTAAGTTAGCAAGCCAAATGATGAGTTGTTAATACATGACTGGAATTATTATTCATGGTGGAGCTGGTACAATTACTGGTGAGGAGAGAAGAAAGCTCTCAGCGGAAGGTACAGATCAAGCCGCAGAAACAGGCTATGCGATATTAGAAGCTGGTGGATCAGCAGTCCAGGCTGTAAGAGATGCAGTCAAACTCATGGAAGACTTACCACAATTCAATGCGGGTTATGGATCGGTAATAACTGAGGAACAAACTATTGAGATGGATGCAATGCTGGTAGATGGGAATACCGGACAGATCGGAGGAGTAATGGGAGTATCTTCTATCCGTAATCCAATCCTCCTCTGTGAGACAATAATGAAAGAGAGTAAACATATCTTATTTGCAGGGCGAGGGGCTGAGAAATTCGCATCGAAGTATGGCTACCAATTGATTGAATCTTCAGATCTCATTACTGATCGAGTAAGGGAGAGATACGCAAATTGGCGAGAGAAACAGGAACAAGATAGTATTGATCCAGAAGGTCGTCATAAATATGGAACTGTTGGAGCTGTTGCAGTTGATCAAGAAGGGAATCTTGCAGCTGCAACCTCAACAGGTGGAACTCTGGGTAAACAGGTGGGAAGAATTGGCGATACACCAATATTTGGTGCCGGAACTTACGCTGATCAGGGAATAGCAATTTCGGCTACGGGAGTAGGTGAGTACATTATTCAGGGGATGATTGCATTGCGAATCAAACATTTGGCAGAGAGGCTACCATTGATACAAGCTACACAACAGGCATTGGATGAGGTAAACCAACGATTTGGACCAATGGGAGTAATTTGCATTGATCTCAATGGTGATTGGTCTGCTCTGAAGACCACACCTGATCTAGCTTATTCCTTTAAAACGGATAGCCAGAAAGGTAATTTTCTATAAGATACAAATTTCACATCCAGCCAATCCTTTATGTCGGACGACTGATACAAGATATACCGAGATG
>Ga0102944_1000949_pt1 | contig 20662 bp, 14 predicted proteins | sample SalPonD_shore_MG_FD_78172 | JGI IMG/M metagenome (GOLD analysis project Ga0102944, IMG submission 78172) | Salt pond soil microbial communities from South San Francisco under conditions of wetland restoration - Salt Pond MetaG... | ecosystem: Environmental > Aquatic > Marine > Intertidal zone >...
CTTTCAAAAAGAGCCGTATTTTTGGCAACTCATTTATTGGATGCGCACGTAGCTCAACTGGATAGAGCACCGCACTACGGATGCGGAGGTTGAGGGTTCGAATCCTTCCGTGCGTACTTTTAAAGCCGTCAGCTGCCCGCAATCAGCTGTCGGCTTTTTTGTTTTGAGGATGGGACGCTCATTTCCCCTGTAAGCTATTGGCTTTCAGAGATTTATTATTTTAAAGTATAAAATTGGTATAACTTCTATCTCTACTACTCCATCAACCACTCAAAGAAGTTTTCTATCGCTTCTAGATCTCCAGTAGTAAAATTTGATCCATTCTCTCTAATTTCCGTTTTCTGTGCTAAAACTATTGTAATCTCCTATTCTTTTCCTTCAAGTCCCAGCGGAACTTCAATAGCCCAAAGGGATAGTCCCATACTCACTTTGATAGATACCGGTTCCCAATTCCTTTTGTATCATTATTTTGAAATTGGAATTCATAGACGGTTCCCGCATCATTATAGTGATTCATTTCCGCATCAATTTGATCAGCCAATACATTAATTAATTGCATGCCCAAGGTATCCGATTTTTTTCCTTCATGATTTTCCAGCATGCCCTTTCCATTATCTTTGACCCTGAGGTGGATGTGATCGTCCTTCTTTTTCAGATGAACAGAGATTGTATTTTCCTGCCCATCTTCAAAGGCATGGATTATGGCGTTAGTAACGATTTCATTAATAAGCAATGAAGCGGGTAGAGCCAAATTTAGATTTAAATCAATATTATCCAGATCAAGATCAAACTTGACAGATGTATTAAATGTATCTTTAATATTTTGAATCAGCCGGCGGATATTTTCGCTATAATTTATTTCACTGAATTTTTGCTCATTGTATAGTTGCTCGTGAGTCAGTGCGATTGATTTGATTCTGTTTTGACTCTCTCGTAAAATCCGCTTCACTTCGTCATTTTCGTTTTCCATCAAGTGCAATTCCATCAGGCTGGAAATAATAGCAAGGTTATTTTTGACCCGATGATGTATTTCACTGAGCAACGTCTCTTTCTCCTTAATGGATTCCTCAAGCTGCTTTTTATACTTGAGCGTTTCCGAAATATCCACGCTTATTCCAATCACACAATCTTGGCCTTGATAGTTGATGGTACTTGCAACAAAGTAAAAAGGTATTTCGCCCCCGCTTTTAGTCTTTGTTACAGATTCTATCTCGGCAAACCCTTTGCTAAAAACTTGGCTAAAAGCCTTTCTTATTTTATGCATTTCGTGGTTTGGAGATAGATCGAAAATATTTAATCCAGAGATTTCTTTAGCTTCATAACCAGTGATTGCCTCCATTTTCTTATTCCATCGTAATATGTCTCCTTTCTTATTAACGATATAAAATGCCCCCGGTAGTTTTTTGAGGATTTTATTCAAAATATCTCGTTCGGTTTTCAGCTTTTCCTGCAATTCACTTTCCTTTGTAACATCTTGAATAAAAACCGCCCTGCTATTTTTTCCATGGTGGGCCAATGAACTAAAAGTTGCTCTTATATAAAGGGGATTCCCATCCTTATCTATATGGTTCCAGGTTCCCAGGTCCTTTGATACTTGTAATGACGTACACTTAATTTCTTCTAATGTCTGAAGCAATTTGGATACTTCGCTGTTTTCCCTCAAGCCTTTGATTGTCATTGATAACATTTCGTCCCTTGTATACCCATATAGATCAAGCATTGCGTTATTGACTTCCAGGATATTTAAGGTTTCGATATCAAAGATATATATCGGAATTGGATTAGATGAAAAAGGTATTTCAATATTCTCCATCCCTTGAATAGAATTTAGGTTTACGTAAAAATTTGAAAGTAAACATACATTTTAAAATCCGGAAATACCTATTCCATGTATATTAGATTTCTTTAATCCTTCGTTTACTATGCCATTCTCTGTTGAAAAATCCTTTTGTCTTAGTAACAGCATTAAATGTAACTCTGATCCGACCAGGAATTCGAATTTGTTATAAGTTCCATAATTACTTTCCCATCTTTTGCCCATAGATATGCTCTCATAATAACTTCCCGGGATAAAAGTTTTTAATTATAGCATCAGGCAATTGTTAATTTTAGCCGGATATTATCTCATAAGCTGTTTAAAGCTGATTAATTTACATCTCCATAGCATTTGGTATAACGATAGAAGATTCAACCCCTTTTTCAAGTAATTATGACGGGACACAACGTTTCAATCTTTAAATAAATTTTAATGACATAATCACTAAATTAACACCCGGTAAGTTGTTGAGATCCAAACGATCAATACTATTCGATCACAGACATTTTTAAACTATTTAAAGATAAATCAGAGGTAAAACCATCATGACTGTACTTGTTGCCGACAAACTTCCCGAAGAAGCAATCAAAGAATTGGAAGGAATTGGAACAGAGGTAATATTCAAACCCGGTACGGGCGGAGAGGACCTGGACCAGGGACTGGGTGAAGCGGATATTTTGATCGTACGCTCCACGGTTGTCAGTAAAAAATGCATCAAGAACAGTCCCAACCTCATGTTGATAATTCGTGCCGGGGCCGGAGTTAATACCATTGATATTGAAGCGGCCAGCGACTTTGGTATCTATGTTGCCAATTGCCCGGGCCAAAATTCCATCGCTGTTGCAGAACTTACCATGGGGCTGATCCTTTCGCTGGACCGATTCATCCCGGATAACGTAAATGAGTTCCGTGACGGCAATTGGAATAAAGCTACGTTTAGCAAAGCCGACGGATTGTTCGGAAAAACCCTTGGAGTAGTCGGAGTGGGCCAAATTGGGAAAGAGGTAATCAACCGGGCCAAGGCCTTTGGATTTAATGTCGTTGCATGGTCCCGGTCCCTAACGCCTGATGGGGCCGAAGAAATGGAGATTGACTATGCCGACAGTATTCGGCAGGTAGCCGAACAGTGTGATATCCTTACGGTACACCTGGCAATGAATTCCGATACCAAAGGGATTATTTCAAAAGAGATACTCTCAAGCCTGAAAGATAATGCCTATTTTATTAATACCTCGCGCGCCGGCGTGGTCGACGAAGATGCCCTTTATGATGAATTGAAAGCGGGACGTCTTAAAGCCGGCCTGGATGTCATCACTGATGAACCCGAATATAAACAGGGGGAGGTCAAAAGCCGGTTCCAGGAACTGGATAATGTTTATATCAGTCATCACATCGGGGCCAGTACCAAGCAGGCCCAGATGGCCGTGGCATCCGATGCGGTTGATATCGTACGGGGTTACCTCAAAGAAGGAAAGGTCAGGAACTGGCTGAACCGTTGTGAACACACCGAAGCCCCATGGAAACTGGTGGTCCGACATTACGATAAACCCGGCGTCATTGCCAATGTGATGAGTGAGCTGAAATCGGCTGACATCAATGCCCAGGAACTTGAAAACGTTATCTTCGAGGGGAAGAAAACCGCCTGCTGTACCATTCAGCTCGATTCCAAACCTTCAGATGAAATCTATCAAAAAATTAATACCCGTCATGATGAAGTAATCGGGGCTATGCTGATTAAAAATTGAATGTAACTATTTGCAACAGCATAAATCAGAGATAAGAGCAGAAGTCAAATCTATGCAGTTATCCGGTTGTAGCCTGCAGAATGAGAGATCTTTGTTTTCAGGATGTGTTCTTTTGAATAAAGATCTCTCCCTCCGGTCGAGATGACACCCTGAAAAGATAGGTCTATACTGTCTCAAAGGTATATCGAATTCACGCCAAGACATTATACCTTAAAATATTAACCGTCAAAAGATTATATCATGAGTCCTTCCCCCGGCTGCTCAACCGTTACTAACACCTTAACCTATAATTCTGCGAACCCCTACTCCAGGGAAGGCTGTATAATCACTTCCCCAAGCTGCTCTTCCGTGATCTTTTCCAGCTGGCGTTTGCGGGTTTCTACTCCATAAATACCGATAGCCAATGCTGCAACGGCCAGAGGGACAGCTCCGATAAGCGCTGTCATCGCGATAGACGGCGGTGCGATAGCTACAACCACCAAGGCAATGACCAAAACCCCACCGAACTTGCTGAAGCCGGCCACCAACCCGCTGCCCCGCGACCGAATACGCGTCGGATATATTTCGGCTGCGTAAGCCGAAAGAATGGATATCACCGAGCTGATGCCCCAGATTGGAATGATCAGTAAGGTATACAACAGCAGCTCATTATGGATGACGGCGTCTCCCGCAAAAATGAACCCGAGCATGGAGCCCGCGGTGAGAACCGTCAACAAAATAATTGTTCGTTTACTGCTCCAAAATCCATACATCCAGGCAACAACAAAGTTAAGCGGAAAGCCAATCAGGGCGGCATTTCTCAATAACTTGTAGGACCCCGCCTCGCTGAGACCAAGATGCTGCAAATTGGATGGTATCCACAGTTCAAAACCGAATTCTACGAATCCCCCGCCCAGCGCCAGTATGGCTACGGTAGCCGTAATTCCCAGGTACGGCGGTTTAAACAGTTGCCGAAACTGATCCTTGACTGCCGTCTCCACTTTTTCGTCCTTTTTCTTTTCTTTGAGGGCAACAGCTCCAAAACGTTTCATCACTTTTTTAGCCTCTTGGATGCGTCCGCGGTTAAGCAGGTACCGTGGTGATTCGGGAATCCAGCGGTTTAACAGGATAAGCAAAAATCCGGTAGGGAAGCCAATCAGCCATAGAATCCGCCAGGTATAGTGCGGCACCAGCCACGAAGCCAAGGCACTTGTTATGATGTAGGCTCCCGCCACGTCGCCCCCGATGAGTACCATCATCCAGCCCCGATGACGTGCGGGAATACTCTCGGCCATCAGGGTGAACATGATGGGCAGCATGCCGCCGACCCCCCATCCCATAACCAGGCACATTATACAGTTCATCCAAAACTCGGGCATAGAACCACAGGCGCTGGTGGCAATAAATATTACCCCGGCCATCAGTATGGACGAACGACGGCCGATTTTATCGCCCAGCCATCCCCAAACAAATAAACCGAACACTGTTCCGGTAATACCACAAAGGGGGAGCAGCGCTACGGGAATCGTACCCCCCGGATTTACGGGCGACTTCAACCCGTATTCCCGCGCCATTCCCGGAACCACAAAAGACAATATCGTAGGCTTCATGACATCCAGCGTGATCGCGGCAGCCATCACAAAGAGTAATCCAATGTGAGTCCAATTAATAGGGGCATCGTCCATAGCCCGAATTTTAAGATTATACTCGGAATTGTCTTTTTCAGCCGATGGCGGCATCAGGCTATACAGCGTGGTTAGGATACCAACGATAACCATCCCCATTCCAAACATCATCGTGGTACTCATCGAGTGCCCCACAAGCTGGTATCCTATATCACTCGCGTTAATATACATAGGCAATTGGAGTGAGACGCCAACACAAACCAAGGCAAATCCGATCCAGAATGCTGATTTACTGCCAAATCTAATGTTGCCCGCGGACATCCCTGTTTTCATAATACCTTTATTTTTAAATATTTAACGGTAAGATTGCCAAATAACAAAAACAAGTATATAAAATATTTATCAAAGTGCATACTTGTTATGCCGAGTAACACATTTAACGGAACCGGAATAGCAGGATCGCATAAGGATGTCGTTCGCAAACAATTTATCTGAACAAGCCAATTAATACTCTCACTTCTTCCGCATGGTTAAATATCAAATCCGCAAGGATAAAACACACAAACATTTATCGCGGGATAACCAATATTTATAAGATGAAATGAAGTTACTTATTCATGAAATCATTGATTTCATAAAAATTGAAATAGAAATATTACCAATAGTAGGTAATCCCCAAAAAATATACTATACTTAAGCGTTCAAGCGTCATTTATTGCGTCAGCAGGACGTTTTTGAACATTTAAGTAGCACACGAAGTAAAATTTCTTGGAGATTTAAACATGGCAGAACGTGAAGTAGGCACCGTAAAATGGTTCCATAACGGCAAAGGTTATGGATTTATCACTAGAGAAGAAGGCGAAGACATCTTCGTTCACTTCAGCGAAATCGTAATGGAAGGCTATAAAAAGCTGGAAGAAGGGCAGGAAGTCGAATTTACTGTTGCAGAAGGCGAAAAAGGACTACAGGCACAAGAGGTGATACCAATTTAAGAATTATTTTTTATTATTAGTTTAGCGCCGCCTGTTCAGGGTGGCGCTTTTTATTCGATCCTATTTCTAGTAGAACTGCTTCTCTAATTCTTATTGAGGATGTAGTGTTCGAGCTTCTTTTGGAGCTCTGTCGGGTTAAATGGCTTGGTAAGATAATCATTCATCCCAGAAGCAAATACCTTTTCTTTAACCTCTTTAAGGGCGGCAGCTGTCAAGGCTATGATTGGTACATCCGATTTTTGAGCATCAGACAGCTCACGTATACGCCGGGTAGCCTGGTAGCCGTCCATCACAGGCATTTGTAAGTCCATCAATACCAGATTGATAGAATTTTTTTGCATTTCATCGACGGCTTGCTGCCCGTCCTCTGCCAGAATCACTTTGATATCCCATTTATCCAAGAAACGACACATCACTTTCTGATTGATGGCATTATCTTCGACAAGCAAAACAGTCGATCCTTTTAAACTTTCCGGCATCGTGTATTGATTAAAGGATGAAGACTCTTCGACTTCTTCCTTAATCTCAAACGGCATTTCTACATAAAAGGTACTGCCCTTACCTTTTTCACTTTCAACATAAATTTTGCCGCCCTGCAGTTCTACCAATTTTTTACTGATCGTCAGTCCCAATCCTGTACCGCCAAAGATCCGGGAGGTATCAGCACGTTCCTGGGTGAAAGAATCAAAAATTTCGTTTTGTTTCTCTTCGGATATTCCAATACCGGTATCCGTTACGGTAAATAAGAGACGCAAATCATGGTCTTCCTGCTCCTGCTTCTCAACGACAATTCCAACACTTCCCTCTTCGGTAAACTTTACGGCGTTGCTAACCAGGTTATTCAGTATTTGCGTCAACCGGTTCGGATCGCCACAAATGACTTCCGGAATGTCTTCCTCCACATCAAGATATCGCATAACATCTTTCTTTTCCGCCGTAAAACGGAAGCTTTCCAACACCCCATTCAGAAGATTTTCCAAATCGAAGGCGACCGTTTCAAACTCAATTTTTCCCGATTCAATCTTAGAGAAGTCCAGCACATCATTGATTAATGACAATAATGTTTTGGCCGAAAAATCAAGAATTTCCAGCTGCTCAAGCTGGTCTTCCCTGGGATTATCTTTTGCCAATAGGTTCGTCATCCCGATAATAGCATTCATGGGCGTACGAATTTCATGGCTCATTGTGGATAAAAATTCGGATTTGGCCTTCGATCCTTCCTCTACTTTCTGCTTTGCCTGCTCGAGCTGACTTACGTTTTCTTCAAGTTCTTCTTTCTTTTGCATCAGCTCTTTATTCAACAGCTGCGTTTTTTCCAGCAGTTTCTGCGTCTGTTCTTCAGCCAACTCTTTGGTATCGGAAAATTTGTTGAACGTCATCCAGGTAGTTACAAAAGCAGCCGCCAGGATACTCCATTTGACAATTTCTCCCTCTCCTGCTGCAAGATAGACCTTATCAAAGATCACATAGTCTAAAACAAGGTAACCCGCCACGGCCATACCAATCCCCAAGTTCCTTAGTTTCATGTGTTTTTTTCCGAAAAGAAGAATAGAGAGGCCACAAGCCGGCACATAGAATGCCTGTATAAACATATTCTTGCCAAAAACGGCACTTAAGATAAGGATACAGATATCCACATAGGCAAGCAGCAGAAACTTGGATACATTTTCATATCCCTTGCGCGCCAGCATTGGAATAAGTGCAAAGGCAACCGTAATGCTCAGGAAAAACCAAGAAAGAGAAATAGAATTATTGATCCGAAAAGCAATGAGGAATAATAACCCTACCGCAGACAGTGAAAATGATACATTGTGCAGTACTACCAGACCGGTTTTGTTAATCTGCTCAAATCGATCCTCAACGAGATCCTTGGCAGAGGCCATGTTTTTCAAGCCGGATATTGAATACATATACAATTAAAACTGGTTTCTAAGAAGCAATGATAGACGATATATATCTATTTTAAAATAATGAAAAAGACAAGACCTGCCGACTAAGTTAGAAGAACCTAATAATTGCTAAGATTCTTTAATAAATCACAATATGTGATGTTAATGGATAATAACCAGAGCCATTTTACCGGGGCATAGGTCCGGTTGTTCCCGATATTCTTAATCGTAAAAATTATCTTGGTCTAAGCTTCCGTCTTATTGTTTTCCAGCTTGGTTTTGTAGGCCATGGCATAAATTTTCATCTGTTTTACCATCGAAGCCAAACCATTGGAGCGAGTGGGTGAGAGATGCTGCTCCATTCCGATCTTTTTAATAAATGACGGAGGTGTGGCAATGATAGTATCAGGTTTCTGCCCGGAATAAAAACGTACCATCAAGGCAACCAGCCCTTTGGTAATGGCAGCATCACTGTCGGCCTCAAAAATTACTTTCCCGTTTTCCAGATGAGTGTGCAGCCAAACCTGCGACTGGCAACCTCTGACCAAATTTTCTTCTACTTTGTATTCTTCATCCAGCGGTTCGAGATTGCGCCCTTGTTTAATGATGTGCTTGTATCGTTCGGTCCAGTCATTCAGGGCTTCAAATTCCCGAATAATTTGCTGTTGGATATCTTGAATATCAGCCATAATACAAAAACCTGGTACTAACTTTTCAGGGGAAATTTAAGATCTGTCTGCATGTCAAGATACAAATAAATCACCCCAATTTAATACTAAGCTTCGGGTGATTCCTCATAAGCTTCATCAAAAGAAACAGCCCCGTGTACCATCTGCACTTTTTTATGGGTTTCATCCCATTCCGGGCGTGCATAATCCATCACTTGAATATAATTGCCGTCTTTACATTTCAATCGATATTCACAGGTAGAGTCCTTGCCCTTTTTGACTTTTAACAGGTGTGCTTTTACGCTGTCGATATCATCCTTATGAATAAATGCAGCCAGCGAATCTTTACCTGTCACTGCCTCTTCGGAAAGGCCCGTGAGTGGTGCAAATGATTCCGATACGGCATTTATAACTATTTTATCTCCGTCAAAAGCGACTTCATATTCAAACTCAGATGCTGTATCGACGATCCGTCCATAATCAAAATTCCGTTTCTTTAACGTTTCCATAATGCGCTTTTGCAAGGATATATTTTCAATCACAGCACGAATCAGTTTTTGATCCTTGAGATCCAGAATCTGGGTTTCGCCTTTCACCTGAATGGGGATCCCGCTTTTGTGCTTAATGATACCCTTGAACTCCTCCCCATTGAAATAGGCGTCTTCGTCCTGTTTATCGAAACGACCTTTCAATGAATTCATATAGCGTTCGGGAAACAGGTCCCATACCTTAATCCTTTTGAGCTCATCTTTTCCATAGCCAATGAGCTCTCTGAAGGCTTTATTAGCCATCACGATATTGCCCTGCACATCAACATCAATAACCGTCCTCTGTGATGCCTCGCGCAAGCCGTCAAACTCAACCTTGGTATCCAGTAATTGCTCCTCGGCGCGCTTACGCTTGGTGATGTCATGCTGATAAGAAACCCAGTGCGTGATTTCGCCTTCACTATCGGTGAGGGGATGAATATCCCACTGGTTGATAAATTCGGATCCGTCCTTACGATAATTTACAGCCTGCCCAAAAAATGACTGCCCTTCAGAAAGTCGTTTTTTCAGCTTGTCCAACACCTTACGATCCGTCTTTGGCCCTTGTAAAATCCGGGGTGTTTTACCGATCACTTCTTCCTTGGAATACCCGGTCATTTTGCAAAAACCATCGTTTACATATACAATCCTTGGACCGGGTTTGTTAAGATTCAACTCGGTTATTAAAATAGAATCGTAATCACTTCGAATAGCAGATTCCAATAAGTCTAACCGATCCGAATTTTGCTGAACTTCTTCTCTAAGATTCTCTACAATCTCTCTTATTTTTTTATAGGATTTTTCATCCTTGCTCAATTTTCTGAGCATTTCTGGGTCTAGTGCCTGCATACCGAGAACGTGCTTTATTTAGATTAATAGACGATTTAAATGTAATAATGGGATAATGCCCCGCAGTTATACTCAATTCGAACAACAATACAATATTCTATCATTCCGAAAATTTTATTTTCCGCAAAATTTTTTACCTATTGCCATACTATATATATAGTATAATTGTCTACATTTTAAGCGCAGCCATATTTTGGTTCAGCGGTAAAATTGTACCAACTTTGGGGAGATTTAAAAACCGGGTGGATATCAAAAGCGGGACACACGATAACCGTTGATAGTAAGGACCGCCAAATGGATTTTCTGATAAGCAGGGTCCTTTTTACATTCAAAAGCGAATCAAACGCCCAGCTCTTCGGATGCCATTTCGGTGCCGCGAACACGTGATTTAATTTTTTCAAAGGCAATATTCCGATCCGTTGCTGTGTCGTCGCCAAATGGCGAAAACCCGCAATCATCGGTGGTTCCCAGCTGATCAACCGGAATATATTCGGCAGCCGTCAATACCCGGTCGCGAACCGTTTCCGGTGATTCCACCTCTTCGTTGATCACATCAATAACCCCGATGTACACGTGCTGACTATCCCCCAACTGTTCGGCCACAAGAGGTAACACCTCCTCCGGTTCTTTTTCATTGGCCATCTGCATATAAAAATTACCGACATTCAACTGCATCAAATGGGGAATTAAATCCTTGTAAGGCACATCAGCGCTATGCGTTGAATCGTGATCCCCGCCGGGACAAGTGTGCACACCGATACGCCGGCGCTCTTCGTCCGAAAAATGAGACAGCACCTGATTATTAAGATCAATAAACTGCTGCAACAATCCTTTCGAAGGGTCCAGCTTTACGGCAAGCCTCCCCTCCGTAAAATCGATTTGAACGTGATAGGCTCCATTATCCAGGCAAGTACGTATGTCATTGACCGACTGTTCTATCAATTCCTCCATAAATTGCTCACGGGAATACCCTTCAATGCCGGTCTGGGGATAAAGCAAAGACATCGCGGAGGCCGAAATTACCGACTGCTTAAGCGGCTTAGTTGCATATTGCTGGGCCCGCTGTAAAAATGATCCGGCAAAAGTGCTGTACTCGAACGGACCTCCTGTCAGCCGTGGCAATTGCCGGGTATGTCCGTCTTCAAACGGGATAACTACGCCGTCGGGTGCCAGATTATCCAGATTGCTTAACGGATACGTTGCAAAACTAGGTTTACTTTGTTCACCGTCGGTAATTACGGGCGAACCGGTTGCTTCAAAAAGCTCGATTGTCTCGCGAACAGCCTCGTCAATCAAGCTGTCCAGCTCTTCTGCCGGTAAGGCTCCTTCGGCATGTCTTTTCATAGCTTGCTGCAAGTCGGGCGATCGAGGGATACTGCCAATGGGTTCGGTGGGAATAGGCATAAAATGTCCTCTATTATTAACAATTATGTAGTAATAAACCTGCTATTTTCAGTATTATCATATAGTTAATGAGAATACTGAAGCAATCTAGTAGTAGAAAAGCAGTTTTACAACTTAAAAGAAATTTACGGCAGCTAACTATTCCTACCACTCTTGTACTGTTGTAATTATCCCCCTGACAGCAATCGGTAAAAAAACTCCAGATTTCCGGAAATGGAGATAGGGTCCGGAGAATAGGAGAGCTTATTTAATTACGAATCCTGACCCGCCAATCTTTCCCCGAGGATCGAGATTATGCCTGTAAAATGCAGACAGGATAATTACTACTTTTTAAAAGTATATCGAGTCCGCACTAAAAAATCCCTGAATTTTCTCTACTTCAACAAGAGTTTAGAAATAGTATTCAGCTGCATGTTGGATGTCCCTTCGTAGATCTTACCGATTTTAGAATCACGATAATACTTTTCTACGGGATATTCTTTCACATAACCATAGCCCCCAAACAGATCAATGGCCTGGGAGCTCACCCGTTCGGCCACTTCCGAAGCATGATACTTAGCCATCGCAGCTTCTTTCAGAAATTTTTCTCCATTTTGTTTTAAACGTGCCGAATTATAGACCAGCAGACGGGCAGTCTCAATGTCGATAGCCATCTTCGCCAGTTGAAACTGCACACCCTGGAATTCCGAAATAGAATGGCCAAACTGCTTTCGTTCTTTCGTGTATTCCAGCGTTGCATCCAGGGCACCTTGCGCAATACCGATCATCTGGGCACCAATCCCTATACGACCCTCATTAAGCGTTTCGATCGCTACTTTATATCCTTTACCCACTTCGCCCAGTACATTTTCTTTAGGCACTTTGCAATCTTCTAACAAAATCTCGCAAGTGGAACTGGCACGAATACCGAGTTTATTCTCTTTTTTGGAAACGGAAAACCCTTCAAAATCCCGTTCAACCATGAAAGCTGTAATGCCCTTATAGCCCGCTTCGGGGTTTATGTTGGCAAACACCAAAAAGATATCCGCCTCATTGGCATTCGTGATCCACATTTTCGAACCATTCAATACGTAATGATCCCCTTCTTCTTTAGCCGTTGTCTTCAGGGCAAACGCATCGCTGCCCGAACCGGCCTCCGACAGGCAATAGGCTCCCACTTTTTGGGTAGCCAGTTGCGGGAGGAATCGTTCTTTTACGGAATCACTGCCCCAATTCAGAATTGCGTTGTTAACCAGGGTATTTTGTACATCCATAAACACCCCGGCCGATGCGTCGACCCGTGAAATTTGTTCAATGGCCACAATCGACATAAAGAATGATCCGCCGCCTCCCTGGTATTTCTCGGGAATCTCAACGCCCATCAATCCCATATCAAAAAAATCCTGTACCAAGTCGGGATCCAGCTTGGCAGCTTCATCCATCTCTTGAACTTTGGGTTTAATCACACTTTCTGCAAAATCTCGGGCCGCATCCTGAAGCATTTTTTCGTCTTCAGTTAGTTTGGTTAACGGCGGCACTTGCTGTAGGACTTGTTCCATAAGTAGCTTTCCTTAATGGTTTTCGGGATGTTCTTATTTTTAGTACTAAATATAGGAATTACTCATCAAAGAATCGGCCTCAAAGTTATAATTGGTAAGCGCGATTAGAAAAATAACGCTCTTAAACGGATCCCTTTACCAATATGTTAGTAAAGTAAAGGGAAGCTCGTTATTTTACTGATCTACCAATTCATCTTATACGCATTATGAGTGAGCCGAAAACTACCAAACAGTCGCTTTTTTATGAATTTCCGCCTACTCCTACCGAGAAGTGGCAACAAGCCATTGCAAAAGATTTAAAAGGAGCAGATTACAAGGTAAAGCTTCGATGGGATACGGACGAAGGATTCAGCACGCTGCCCTTCTTTCGCCGCGAAAACCTGGAAAACATTAACCGGCATGCGCCCATCCCCTGTGGTAGTCACAGCGATAATTCGTGGCAAATTTGCGAGCCACTCTTCGACCGTGACGTTAGGTCGGCAAACAAAGCGGCTCTGGATGCTTTGGATCGCGGTGCGACAGCCCTTCAAATTCCGTTAACCGTTCGACCTACCAAAGGAATTTCGGGCGGGGACCTAAACGGGGTGCCGTTACAAAACCAGGATTCATTTTCAGAATTATTGCAGGGAATGGCAATAGAAAAAACACCGCTCCACTTTGATGCAGGAATGGCATCCCCGGCCCTGCTGGCGATGCTCAGTAATGAAGCGGACAAGCAAAATCTGAATCCCAAAAATATTCAGGCCACTTTCTTGTATGATCCTTTCAGTTCTACATTGCTGAACGGATACATGCCCAAAAAAGACTATGAATCAATTAAAGACGATATCAACCAGATTGCCGCTTTTGCTACCGATAATCTGCCTGCCGTTCGCCCAATGGGAATCGATGCGCGAATTTACCGTAATACGGGCGGTACGATTGTCCAGGAGCTTGGCTATGCCCTGGCTGCCGCCTCGGAATACCTGGCGATACTTACCGATGCCGATTTTGACATCAACGAAATAAGTCGCCTTCTGCATTTTAATTTTTCAATCGGGTCGAAATACTTCCTGGAGATAGCCAAATTTCGGGCCGCCCGCTTGTTATGGAAAAATCTTATTGAAGCCTATGGTGGAGATGCAACATCGACCCCTTGTTATATTCACGGGGAAACATCCCGCTGGAATAAAACGCTTTATGATCCATACACCAATATGCTGCGTACTTCAACGGAAGGCATGTCCGGAGCTATTGCGGGATGCAATTCAATAACCGTTCTGCCGTTCGACGAACATTATCGTCAGCCCGACAATTTTTCAACACGCATCGCCCGAAATTCACAACTTATTCTCAGCAACGAAGCCCACCTGGATAAGGTCGTTGATCCTGCTGCCGGATCGTATTACATCGAAAACCTGACGGAAGAAATCGGTCACAAAGCCTGGGAACTTTTTCAGGAAATTGAACAGGAAGGCGGACTGATGAAAACCATTGAAAATGGCACAATACAGTCGGCTATTCGGGATTCTCAAGAAACGCGGATTCGAACCATTGCCACGCGTGGACGAATTTTTGTGGGTACCAACCAATACCCCAATCCCGAAGATAAGATGCTGGATGATATGGATTCCCGTTATCAGACGGTGTCGCTGGCAGAGTCGGACAATAACTATGATTTGGATATAAAAAATTTGCCCGGAGATTTAGCCGGTGCTTTTTCAGACGGCGCCAATATCGGCGACGTGATCTCATATCTCTTAAACTATGGCGAGCAATGCATCCGAACCGTCACTCCGTACCGTGGACCCGAGGCATTTGAAGAGTTGAGACTGGCTACCGAAAAAAGTGAGTATATCCCCAAAGTACTCACCTTGCCGCTGGGTAATCGGCGTATGCGTAAGGCACGATCCGGATTTGCCAGCAACTTTTTCGGATGTGCGGGATATGATATTGAAGACCCTATTGGATATGAAAATGTCGAAAAAGCCATGGAAGCTGTAAAAAAGCTCGAACCTGATATTGCTGTTATCTGCAGTTCGGATAATGAATATTCAGACCTGGTTCCGGCCTTCGGCAAAGCTTTTGAGAAGCTGGACCGGCGACCTTTGCTGGTTCTGGCCGGAAATCCCAAAGAAAAAGCAGAAGAGTATGAAAAGGCCGGCATCGACGAGTTTATTTATGCCGGATCTAACGTCTTAGAAAAGCTGAGGAGATTCCAACAGAAATTGGGAATAACTTGACCAGGTGCCATCCCGAACCGGCCTATGCCGAAGCATCAAGCGCAGGCAGGCTCGTTTCGGGATCTCGAATACATAAATTACAACTCGAACAAAGATCCTGAAACAAGTTCAGGATGACATTAAAGCGGTTATGCGACCAAATTTTTCAGACATATCGTTTGATTCCGAAGTAACTTCGAATCCTTCCGTAGATGGTACTAAATGGCAAACCGCCGAGCAAATTCCGGTCCAACCGTATTTTAAAGAGGCCGATATAGCAGACCTGGAGCACCTGGATTACGCAGCAGGAATACCTCCCTTTTTACGCGGACCCTATTCGACAATGTATGCCTACCGGCCGTGGACCATACGCCAGTATGCGGGATTCTCGACTGCGGAAGAATCCAATGCTTTTTACAGAAAGGCGCTTGCACAAGGACAAAAAGGGCTCTCTGTTGCTTTTGACCTCGCCACGCACCGAGGCTACGATTCCGATCATCCGCGTGTGACCGGCGATGTGGGTAAGGCCGGTGTAGCTATCGACTCTATTCTGGATATGAAAGTGCTTTTTGACCAAATCCCGCTGGGAGATGTTTCGGTTTCGATGACGATGAATGGGGCCGTCATCCCAATCATGGCCTTCTATATCGTTGCTGCGGAAGAGCAGGGCGTATCCCAACAAGATCTGGCCGGCACTATACAGAATGATATTCTCAAGGAATTTATGGTGCGCAATACCTATATCTATCCTCCCAATCCTTCGATGCGAATTATCGGCGACATTTTTGAATACACTTCGAAAAATATGCCGAAATTCAATTCCATCAGTATCAGCGGCTATCACATGCAGGAGGCCGGTGCCACTTGCGATATTGAGCTGGCTTATACGCTGGCAGACGGACTCGAATATCTCCGCAAAGGAATAGATGCCGGCCTTCATATTGATGACTTTGCCCCGCGCATCTCGTTCTTTTGGGCGATCGGGATGAATCACTTTATGGAAATCGCAAAGATGCGCGCCGCTCGTATGCTTTGGGCCAAGCTTGTCAAACGATTTGACCCGCAAAATCCCAAATCGATGTCACTGAGAACCCACAGCCAGACTTCGGGATGGAGCCTAACGAAACAAGATCCCTACAATAATGTGGTCAGAACGACTTCCGAAGCAATGGCTGCTGCATTGGGACATACCCAATCCCTGCATACCAATGCCCTTGATGAAGCAATTGCACTGCCTACTGATTTCTCGGCCCGCATTGCCCGAAATACACAAATTTATCTGCAGGAAGAGACCGGCATCACTAAAGCAGTAGACCCATGGGCCGGCTCTTATTATGTTGAATATCTAACCGACCGCATTGCCCATCGGGCCTGGGAGCTTATCCGGGAAGTGGAAGACCTGGGAGGCATGGCCAAGGCAATCGAAACAGGGCTGCCAAAAATGCGGATTGAAGAAGCGGCTGCCAGAAAGCAGGCCCGCATCGATTCCGGAAAAGATACGATTGTCGGCGTCAACAAATATCAGCTTGACAAAGAGGACCCGATTGATATTCTTGAAGTAGATAATACGAAAGTCCGAAAGGCTCAAGTTGAACGGCTGGAAAAACTTAGATCCGAACGAAATGAGGATGACGTACGGTCGGCACTTGAACAAATTACTAACGTAGCAAAAGGTGGCGATGGGAATCTGCTGGAAGTCGCAGTACAGGCCGCCCGAAGACGAGCAACGCTCGGCGAAATATCCGACGCGATGGAAGAAGTATTCGGACGTTACAAGGCAACCGTAAGATCAGTGTCTGGTGTGTATTCTTCAGAAATAGATAAAGACGAAAATTTCAAAAAAGCTCAGCAACTGGCCGATGAATTTGCCGAACTGGCCGGAAGGCGTCCTCGCATTATGGTTGCCAAAATGGGTCAGGATGGTCACGACCGGGGGGCAAAAGTAATCTCTACAAGCTTTGCCGATCTTGGTTTTGATGTAGATATAGGCCCGCTATTTCAGACCCCGGCCGAAGCTGCCAAACAGGCTGTCGAAAATGATGTACATATTCTGGGCGTATCTACACTGGCGGGCGGACATAAAACATTAGTGCCTCAAGTGATTGCAGAGCTCGAAAAGCTGGGACGTGATGATATCATGGTGATTGTAGGCGGTGTGATTCCGGAGCAGGATTATGAGTTTCTTTACGATAAAGGCGTGGTGGGAATTTTCGGTCCGGGTACCGTTATTTCACTGGCTGCACAGAAAATCCTTCAAATTTTAATTGACGGACAAAAGATTTAAGTACATAACACCTCCCGTCCCGCACATAAACGCATGTGCAGGACACTCTCCTCCCCGAAAAAATTTGGGACAGGCAAGGAGGGATTAAGACCATCTTCCCTCGAGGGAAGCACTCCGACATCGATATTATGCCGGAGGGTAAAGTGTTTTATATATTTGTCGTTTATGCCAAAAAATTCTAGCAAAAATAACGATTCCTCCCTTTCCGTAAATAAGGGCGTTGAAGAGAATAGCTCTATCAATCCCAAAGGATTAAATCGATTTAAAAAACGTAAAAAGACGCTTTCCGTCGCTGAATATGTTGCCGGTATCAAAGAAGGGAATCGTACCGTTCTAAGCCGGGCCGTCACACTTATCGAGAGTACCAAACAAGCTCATCGGGATCTGGCACAAGATATTATTGAAGCTTGTTTGCCTTATGCAGGTCGCTCCCTTCGCATTGGTATTACGGGCGTGCCGGGGGTGGGGAAAAGCACATTTATCGAGTCGTTTGGAAATCACCTCATTAAGCAGGGACATAAGCTGGCCGTGCTGGCCATTGATCCCAGCAGTACCCGTACGAGAGGTAGTATCCTGGGAGACAAAACCCGTATGGAGACACTGGCAACCAATGAGCACGCTTATATTCGGCCTTCTCCTACCGCCGGCTCCCTGGGAGGCGTAGCCCGCAAAACGCGCGAAACGATCTATCTCTGCGAAGCGGCCGGCTTTGACACTATTTTCATCGAAACGGTTGGGGTCGGACAGTCAGAAACGGCGGTCCACTCGATGGTTGATTTCTTCCTGTTGTTAATGCTGGCCGGGGCCGGTGATGAATTGCAGGGAATCAAGCGAGGCATTATGGAAATGGCGGATGCTATTGCTATCAATAAAACAGATGACACAAACTCAAAAACAGTTCAACAGGCTGTCCGCGAATATAAAAATGCGTTGCACTTGTATCCCAAAACAGAATCGGGCTGGAGCCCCAAAGTTACGACCTGCTCGGCTCTGACAGGAGACCGTATCCCCGAAATATGGGAGATGGTGCAGGATTACGTCTCAAAAACCAAAGAAAACGGTTATTTCAGGAAAAAGAGAAATCAGCAAGCCAAACACTGGATGTACGATACGATCACCAACCAGCTTACCGATCGCTTCTATGACAATCCCGCTGTCAAAAAACAGCGTGAACTTATTGAGAAACAGGTTTTGGATGGCAAGCTCAGTTCCTTCAAAGCAGCGCAGAAATTACTGGATTTGTATTTCTCATCGCTCAAGTGATTACATTGTCGAAGCAGTCGCTTCTACCTACATTCAGATGTCAGCTGATATTCAATTCGGACTTCGGCGGAGAAAAGGCCACCTCTTCATCTTCGATCTCTTGCTGACCGAAGGTTTGCTGCATTTCGCTGCGCAGCTTTTGAATCGTCAATCCACTGGTAAGTGAGCCGTTTCGGGCAATAGATATGCGTCCCGTCTCTTCGGAGACTACAACAACAAATACATTGTTCGTTTCGGTAATCCCCACAGCCGCCCGGTGACGCGTGCCAAAGACCGAGGAAATATTCTGATTCTGTGAAATCGGCAAATAGCAACTCGCGGCCACAATTCGGTTATTGCGAATGACAACAGCTCCATCGTGCAAAGGCGTGTGCTTGTTAAAGATGGTTTGCAGCAGCTCACTGTTGACGCGAGCGTCCAGCTTAATGCCGACATCCACCAAATCCTGAAGCGAGGAGGACCGGGCAAAGACAATCAATGCCCCCGTCTTGGTATGTGACATATTCCGAACCGCATCTATCACTTCATCGATAATCGTATCCGAGTTGGAGCTCACAAAAAAGCGATCCAGATTAGTATTCTGCCCCAGGTTGTAGAGCAGCTTGCGTATCTCGGGCTGAAAAATAATAATTACAGCCAGCACACCCACATCCAATATCCCGCGAAGAATAAAATTAATCGTCGTAAGGCCAAGTGCGCTGACGATCGCGTTGACGATGATAATAAACACAAGGCCTACGGCTGCTTGAATGGCAAATGTCCCCCGTATCCACCGGTACAGGTAGAAGAGCACCATGGTAATAATCAGAACTTCAATGAAGTCCTTAATACCAAATTCAAGGAAGCCAATGGGAATCAACGGGGTACCTCAATTAACTGAACATTCTTTTGAACAATATAACTATAATTTTACGAAATCTTTTAGCCTACGGATTTTAGCTTACCCGTGGCTTTGATGCAAGTGCATAACGTAACACGACTCTTCTAAAAAGTTTATTCCGTCGAATTGGTTCCAATGATACGCTTCGCCAACGACTCAATAACGAATGTGCTTCTGAATAGCATTATAAACCAGCAACGAATCATGCGCTTCTTTGACGTCGTGGACACGAATAATATTTGCGCCCTGCATCAAAGCGTGATAATGCACTGCTACAGTGCCTGTCACACGTTCTTTGGCAGGTCGACCTCCTAAGATTCTACCGATCATTGACTTCCGGGAAGCCCCCACCAAAACAGGATACCCAAGCTTTTTAAATTCCTCGAGATTGGCTAACAGCTGCAGGTTATGATCCAATGTCTTACCAAAGCCGATGCCGGGATCAATGATTACACTGTCTAAACCTTCTTCCTGGATCCCGGACAGCCGGTTCTCAAAAAAGTCATAAATATCACTCACAACATCCTCATATACCGGATCCTGCTGCATGGTTTTGGGATCCCCCTGCGAGTGCATCATCACATAGCCCGCCTGATGCTTTCGGCATAATTCTACAAAACGCGGCTCCTTTTTAAGTCCGCTGATGTCGTTCACCAAATGCACACCCAGTTTCTAAGCCTCTGCGGCTACACGGTATTTGATGGTATAAACCGAAAAAAAAGTATCGGGAAATTCTGGAACAGCTTTCTCCAAGATCGGGATGACGCGATCGATCTCTTCTTGCTCGGATACCGGGTCGGATCCGGGCCGCGTGGATTCTCCGCCGACATCAATAATGGCCGCCCCCTGCGAAACCATCACTCCAATGTGTGTAAGTGCCGATTCACGCTGGTTGAATTCGCCACCGTCAGAAAAGGAATCGGGCGTAACGTTAAGAATACCCATAATCTTAGGCGTTGCGAGATTAAGAATTTTATCCCGTACACGTACCTGCAAGGAAGA
>Ga0102944_1000950_pt1 | contig 20645 bp, 15 predicted proteins | sample SalPonD_shore_MG_FD_78172 | JGI IMG/M metagenome (GOLD analysis project Ga0102944, IMG submission 78172) | Salt pond soil microbial communities from South San Francisco under conditions of wetland restoration - Salt Pond MetaG... | ecosystem: Environmental > Aquatic > Marine > Intertidal zone >...
ACGAGTGCTATAATTGTAAGGGTGATGGTCTGTGTCAGGTCTTGAAGGTTGAAAACTCTTTCCAATAAAAAAGCGGCCAACCCTCCGCTCACAACGACTAATACCCACCAAATAATCTTGTAATTTTCTTCAACTATCGTCAGCTCAAATTGCTGCATGCATGAATTTGTTCATCGGGTTATTATGATCTGACAAAGTAATAAAAATGCGTAACAGTTTAAGGGATGGAATTCAGCAGAGCGCAATGTGTATAGAGCATAGCGCAGACACTTTTCTGTTAAACAGTAAGCAGGTAACAGTATCCGTTAATAATGACCAATTACCAATAAATAATAGTGATATATTTTGTTACTTTTTTATCAAAGTAGTGCCGGGTTGGACGCTGTGCATCCTGTCATGTTTAATAATCTTTTATCACGTTTTTGGAGGCAAACCCCGGTTTTGTGTTACGGGGGGAGAGCCCGGTAACGAGATAAAAAAGCAATGTCTCGTTTTGGGTAAAACTAATAATGTTTACTGATGAATTATCTTTGTTAACCATCGTCAGTCTGCAATCTTCTATAAAAAAAAGACCCGACATCAATTAAGATGTCGGGCTTATCCAGGTATATTAAATATCTTTCTAAAGGCTTTATATTAGGCCTCTCCCTTATTAGGGAATAGGATATTTAAGTGATCCTGGATTACAATTCTAAATCCATGCTTAAATATTATATTCTAATAGTATAATAACACCTGACAATAAATCTGAATAGCAGGAATTACCCGTATACAACGTAATGTTTTAGTTTAACGGCTTTGTGGGTGTAAGTCCCGCAAAAAAATATGGAAAATGGAAACCGTAAAAGGAAAAATAAGGCCGCAGATTTACTCGGATTTCAGCAGCTCTTTGTTGGTGTTTCGTCGTTGTTCGTTTTTATCCGTTATCCGGAATCCTGCATCTCAGTAATTAAACATTCAAAATTTCAAATGTTTTATTCATGAACCGTGACCGGTTTCCAGGTGTTGTTATCCGGATTAACATCCGGAAGGACTTTATCAGGATCAATGGTGACTGAATCAATTTTAGACGTTGAGTGATATCTGAAGGTCCAGGTGCCGCCACGCTGCCAGATCTCTACCGGTAAATGAACAAGATCTTTCTTGCCATTAGATTCATAAATCTCAACGGTAGTCGGCATCACAGCCTGATCGTTATTGGTTATCGTAATTAATGAACCTTTGGATGGATCCTGATGGATGTATGTAACATTTTTAACAGCCTGATCAAGCTTCCAGGTTTTATAAAACCATTCCTTCCAGAACCAATTCAAGTCTTCCCCTGACGCATCATTCATTGTACGGAAGAAATCTTCAGGCCGGGGATGTTTATACGCCCAACGGTGGACATACGTGCTGAAAGCATAGTCGAATCGTTTCGGACCTAAAACATATTGCCGGAGCATATATAGAACCTGTGCCGGTTTATCATATGCCAGATAACCAAGGTATCCGTTTTTAATGGCATCGGCATACGTCATGATTGGTTCTGTGTTTCTCATCATTACATGAACCAGGGTTCGAGCCGAATCGTTATGGGCCTTATATTCACCGTTGTCAAAATTTTGAGTGGATAAAATATTCTGAAAGGTATTGAAACCTTCATCCATCCAGGCATATTTACGTTCATTAGAACCCACGATCATAGGGAACCACGTATGACCGATTTCATGAGTTGTTACCCCCCAAAGTCCCCTTTTTTTGCTCTTTGTACTACAAAAAACGATACTCGGATATTCCATGCCGTCCACAAATCCGGCAGTATTGGTCGCTACCGGGTAAGGGTAGTTAAAGCCCCATTGTCTGGAATAAAATTCGATACTTTTCTTAAGGTACTGCGTAGCTCGTCCCCATGCATCATGACCGGCACTTTCGACGGGGTATGCCGATTGTGCAAGTGCGGTTTTTCCATGAGGAAGATCAGCACGGGCGGCATCCCAGGCATATGCTTTGGAAGCGGCCCACGCAGCATCGCGGGCATTATGGATGATAAAATGCCAGGTCAGTTCACCATTATGCACAGGGCGTGTGTTTGAATCATTAACTTCATCGGGTTTTCTGATAAATACTGTTTTGTCACTACGACGGGCTTTAGCTAACCGGTCCCGTTCTGTTTTAGTGAGTACCTGAGTAGGATTTTGAAGTTCACCGGATCCGAATACTAGAAAATTCCACGGTACTGTGATCTTGAAATCGAAGTTCCCGTAATCCAGGTAAAACTCACCGGCACCTAGAAAGGGGAGGTTATCCCATCCGATGATGTTATCATAAACACACATTCTGGGATACCATTGTCCCATTTGAAAGATTTTGCCATCCCGAGAATGTTCCCACCCAGAAATATCTACTCCATTTTGAGGTATCTTGTAAGAGTACTCTATAATTATTTTAAGTTTTCCTCCTTTAGGTTTCATCGGAGCAGGGAGTTTTATCTGCATATGGGTATCATATATAGCATAATCGGCTTTCATCATTTTTCCGTTCTGTTCTATCCTGACCGATTTGATATTATACCCACCATCGAATTCATCCGGGCCATAAGGTCGGCCACTAGCCGGATTTGTCAATGCACCTTTGGATTTGGGTTTATACAGATTCTGCTCCAGGTGCAGCCAGACATACGGCAATTTATTCGGACTGTTATTGGTATACGTGATCTCATCTTTTCCGGATAGAATATTTTGATCCGGGTGTAAAATGGCAGATAATTTATAACTCGCACTATTCTGCCAATAATCAGGGCCCGGCGCTCCGGATCCACTCCGGTAAGCTGTTCCAGGTTGATTAAGGAAAGTGGGGTCAAAAACTTTATGGGGATTATAGTTGCTGTTCTCCTGAGCATGTAAAGCAACAAGAGGTAATGCAATAATGAGTATTGATAAGTAGAGAGATCTATAATATTTCATGATACGATATTTCGAATTAATTAACAGAAGACCATATGTACCTGGTTTCTCACAGATTACTAACATCTTTTACGGAAATAGTATAGTAAATCTGGACAACGTACTAATATAAAAGATGTTGGATTATAGCGGTTTGGAATGTTAATAACTTACAATAATTGTGAAAAATTACGTAAAACCGGGAACGGGCCACGGATTTACGCGAATGTAAGCGGATAAAGAATTAAAATAAAAATATCAGTCATCCCGGGCACCGACCCGGGATCTCATAATTAAGGGCAAAAAATCATTGGTAATGATTTGTCGTTAATAATTGGCTGTTTTATATCCGGGATCCGGTATCATTCTCATTTAAGAAATCCACATTAATAAAACCGCGACAATTCGCTAAAACCGTATCATCTGCGTTCTATCCAGTCGTCGGTGGTCTGTCATCTGTGGCCTTTTTAATAAAAATTTGACTAAGATGTTTTAAAAGCATAATAAAGTATTATGATATAACCACTTAATCTATTTATAACACTTTTTAAGATGGCATTAACACGAAAGGGGCTTTACAATGGAAAATGATAATTCAGAGAATAATGGCTGGCAGAATAAGCAATATTCGTATTCAATTATTGCGATTATTAGTTTTATTGTAGGTATTATCGCAGTGGTCGTATTTACCGTTTCCGGTTTTGGGTACAGGGCAAATATCTGGGGACTCGGACCTGCTTTTAAATTATTAAAGTGGGGAGCTTATATCGGCTTTTTTGGTGTATTAGTGGGCATTATCGGGGTATATTTTTCCCGTCCTTCAAAAAATATCAAAGGATTGTCGTATTCCGTTATTGGTCTCTTATTATCCATCGCTGTATCGGGTACAGCTCTGTTTTTCTATCATCGTGCCACAAGTGTACCGCCCATTCATGATATCAGCACAGATACAGTCAATCCACCTCAATTTGAAGCTGTATTACCAATGCGTGCCCATTGGCCCAATAAATCAACGTATGCGGGACCAAAGACAGCAGCATTACAGCATAGATTTTATCCGGATATAAAACCGGTGATGTTACCTGTACAACCCGGTGTAGCCTATCATAGATCATTGGAAGCCGCCAAAGAAATGAGCTGGTGGAAGATACAAGCCGCCGATTCTCTAGCCGGACATATAGAAGCGACCTCCACCATACCATGGTTCGGATTTAAAGACGATGTTGTGATCCGTATCGACACAACAGCCGAGGGTAGCAGGGTAGATGTGCGCTCTACATCCCGTATCGGGGTCAGTGATATTGGCGAAAATGCCCGAAGAATCAGGAGCTATGTGGCCAGGCTTAAAGCAGTAAGCAGATAACAGTTAACAGTAACAGAAAAGTGCATAGAGCATGTCGCATAGCGCAGGGAGTTATTGAGTTACTAAGTGTATTAAGCCATTAATGTTTAGTTCAGCTGATAGCTGAATACCTTTAACGGTTTAATACACTAACACTTTGCCTAATAGCACGTTAATGCAAATTGGAATGAATCCGGCTGACTTTAAGTTTTATTAATAAATACAGGTAAAGAAAGAAAGCTTTGTAATTTAGATATAGACCTGTTCATACTATTGTGAATATTTAATTAAAAAAAAATGGAGAACGATTTATGTCTGCCAGAGATGAGTACATAGACAAACTTGAGTCACAATTGAAAGATTGGAATAAACAAATAGATGATCTTCAGAAACGTGTCAATAAACAGTCGAAAGATATACAGAAAAATTTTTCGAAACGTTCAAAAGACCTCAAAAAAAAGAGGGATGCTCTTCAGAAGAAACTCACCAAGATCAAAGAATCCGGTGGCGATGCATTTGATCGTCTAAAAGGAGATTCCGAAGTTATGTGGAAAGATATAAAAGAAGGAATCGCTGATATCAAAGCCATTATGAAATAGAAATTGATTTGATCCATGATAAGAAGCCTGTTGTCGATAAGATGACGGGCTTTTTTGATTAACCACAGGGGACTGATGGGCTCCACCCCACGCTTTTTGGAGGGGTCCCATTTCTCTGTGGTCGGTTGTCGGTGGTCATAGAATAATCTAATGTAACAGCTATTTTTATTAAGTAGATAGATTATAAGCTTAAACAAACCTCACGTTAAATACTGATATTTTGCAGTCACAGCCCATCATCTACCGTCAAAAAATCAAAACCGGAAATAGATAATTAATAGCAGAATAATCAGTAACGAAACCCAGAACAGAATGGCATTACGGATGGCTTTTTTAGCCTTCTCGGCTTCCCACCAGGTGCGGGGACGTATACCCTGGGCGATGAAAGTAATTACACCGGCAAGATTCAGGCAGGTCAGGTTGGTGATAGTCAAAAGTAGCGCCCCTGTTGCAAGCATAAAATATCCGGCACCAGCCAATAATCCCGTCGTGACTAATGGGGGAAGCAGGGCGACGGCTACCATAACGCCAATAATAACGGCAGGGACACCACGGGTGTAAGCCAGCACACCGGCGCTACCGGCAGCCAAAGCGATCAACACATCACCAATGTTTATCGTTGTCCGGTTAGCTATTTCAGAGACATTCGGATCGATGTGCAATAATAGCCCGGCTATTGTCGCAATCAGGAAACTGGTCAATAAACCGGCTACATTCGTTTTTAGAGAATGTCCGGCCAGTTGAATGTCACCCAGCGTTGCAGCAAGTGAAAGGGCGACATTGGGACCCAGAAGTGGAGCAATGACCATGGCTCCGATTATGACGGCCACATCGTTTCTGATCAATCCTACTGCTGCCACAATAGATGATAAAATGACCATAATGATATAATCATAGGATATTTTGGCACCTTCCAACACGTCATTATACAATTCCTCACGGCTGATACGTCCCGTTTCTTCCTCAATCTTTTCTTCTTCCAGGGCTTGTTTACTTTCTGTTTCTTCAGGTTTAGGAAGTGTGGCTTCAACAGTAAAAAGGGTGATTCGGAAATTTTTTTCATGTGAAAAATGACTGCTCAAAAGATCGGATATCTTTTCCGTATGTTCGGTTGGCGTCAGTATTCTAAAGAGGACTTCCTTTTCAACCAAATTCACCTGCCAGTGATCAATGACACCCTGTTCGGACAGGATCTGTTTGACGTCCTCGATAGTATCGGTTGGTACGATTAATTCCATTAATCGTAATGACATCGGCGTCTCTCGTTAGATGAATACAATCAGCTAAATAATTTTGATGTTATTAACTGTAGTTTAATCAATTACAGGGGATTATGCATGAAGGGTGTGAAATATTAATAAACTCTGGTTAGATACAGGTTACAGAATTCTAATACTTGAAAACCGGGTTGGCTGGCTTATTGTTATCAGAAATGAATAATGATCCAAATTAAAAAGTTTCATATTGATGTAACCTTTTTGAAGGTAAATGAGTCTTATAATTGTAAGAAGGATACTTAAAGCTGTAGAATAAGAATCAGGATCTTATAAAATGATGTGGAATTGAAGAGGAAATTAAATGAAAGAGAATAAAAAATATCACCGGCGTTTGGTTAATGCACTAGAACGAAATGATGAGGTTAAATGCCAATCGACATCTAATTACCGGCCGACATCAATTAATTATAGAAATAATAAACGAAATAATACTCATGTTTTTCGGAATTTGGCAGTCGGTATATTGACTGTTATCTTAGCTGTGATATGGAATCAAAATTGGCAACCTGTGAAATGGTGGCAAGATAATCTGATATATGCCCGGAACCTGCTTTTAACAAAAAGTGCACCGAATGATGTTGAGATTCATAAAATAAATTTAAAAACTCCCGGAGTCGCAGTATTGCCAGAAATTGCTATTCCAGAGCGGAGAAATGACGCTTCTTTTACTAAATATTTAAAAGAAATGAAGAACGCGGGTTATTCTGAACGTTATAAACTTTATGAATTATATGCTTTTTATAAAAACGGTATTGATATCAATTATTTAAATCAGATGAATGAATCGGGCTACTTGAATAAATTTCGTTTCCCTGAACTTGTTGCATTTCATCAGACGGGGATTAATGCCGGTTATTTAAATGATTTAGAGCATTCCGGTAAGCTCCATCATATGTCTTTTATCGATATTATTCGAATGCATAACGAGAACAGGCATACGGGTTGAAATTTTAGATTCTCTCAATCTTTTCAACTGTCATTTTATTAGTAACATCCCCTGTATTCAACGTTTCCGCAGGTTCGAACATGATCAAATGCACTTCTTCGTTAGCTATCGGTTTGTGTTCAACACCTCTCGGGACGATATAAAACTCCCCCTCATTTAAGATGATTTCCTCTTCTCTGAGTTTGATCGTCAGTTGTCCCTTATGAATCAAAAACATCTCGTCTTCATGTTCATGCTTATGCCAGACAAATTCCCCTTTCAACTTAGCTATTTTAACATGCTGTCCGTTTAATTCACCCACTAATTTCGGCTGCCAATACTCATTAAAAAGAGAAAATTTTTCATCCAGGTTGATTTTGTTCATAGCTGATACTTAAAGTTGATTAATGTTTCATGTATAAAATAGTATAAATAAGGCATAGAGCATAGAGTTCCTGAGTACCAAAGCTCCAATAGCACAGAGTATTTCAGTGATTAATGATCTATTAACAGTGAAAACGGATCCGTAAGGTTCGCCTTAACATCTCCCATGGGGGAGAGAGGGTTCGTTATATAATATTTGAGCGTTAATTCAGATTCGTAAATTAAAACTTAAATCTTTTTTTATGTTATCACATCCATTCCAGCTCCCTAAAGTAGTCGGGACAAGTTGTCCTTATCTTCGGGAGAGCGTATATGGAATGGGAAAATATTGGAATCTCATATATTTGATTTGGAACGCATAAACTGATACTCTCCCTAATGATAGGGAGAATAAAGGAGGGTAAGCTCCTGCGAAAAAAACACTTTTTATCACTCAATAACCTATATAAGTCATGCTCCTTACTAATAAAAAAAGAGCATACCGCAATGCGATATGCTCTTATATTGTGAAATGAACTGAACTTTACTCCTGGTTCATCATCATATTATGATTGGCTTTTTGTGCTTTAGGTCTGACCAAAGCATATTCAAGAGAATGTTCATTCCAATTGGCAATTTTATCAAAATACTTAGCTGCCTCTTCATTATTGCCGGTTTGTGAATAAGCTACGGCAATATGATATAGAATATGAGGATTTTCATTATCAGCTTGCTTGAATTCGTTGATGGCATTATCAAATTCACCTTTTTCAAATTCGATATAACCGAGTAGAGCATGATACGTTTCAATATCCAACGGATTGGAATCTTTCATAACATGTTCCTGGTACTGATCTGCTAACTGAGAGGCTTCGTCAAAATTTTGATCCATTGCTTTGACTAACGTTTTATCAAAGAGAGCCTTCTTTATATAGGTATTCTTAACCTGATCCGGTAAATTAGATTCACGAATGATCTTTTCACTTTTATCTGCATACTTTTGTGCTTTCTCAAGGTTTCCTTGTGAAAGATAGATATCACTCTTTTCTGAGTATATTGAAGCAGTCAATTCAGGGAGTTTTTCCTGCTTACTCATCTGCAAAGCTTCATCCAATGCATTCAGAGCTTTATCATATTTATCTTCATACAGATAAGAATGAGCTATTATTCTCATATGACTTACACGAGCTGCGGCAGAAGTTGCCATTTTATGCGCTTTACGATAGGCCTGGCGACCTTCTTCGTGTTTTCCTAAGAAGACCAGGTTTGTACCTATTTTTTGCTGAGAAAAATCAAAATTGGGATTTTTCTCAATGGCCATATTATAATGATTAATGGCGTCCTCATGTCTGCCCATTTTTGTATACAAATCAGCTATTGAGTCATGCGGGTTGGCCTCAGTTGGCAGCAATTGAATATATTTTTGAAAAGCCTCTTCAGCATTGTTGAAATCACCAGTTGCTTTATATGCATAACCAAGTGAGTTATAGGCAGGAGCATAATTATCATCCAAATTGACAGCTTTATTGAATTGTTCTATTGCTTTTTGATTATGTTTATTGGTCATATAAGCAAAACCAAGGTATTGATGAGCCCTTTTATCCTCGGGATATTGCTGAACTAACTCTTCCCATTTGGCGATAGATTTATCCGGGCGGTTATTGGCTGATTCCTCGACAGCTTTAATCATGGTTTGTTCTGCCTGGGAAACATTGGATTTATTTTCAACCGCATGTCCCAAATGTTTATGGAAATCGGCAGCCGTATTTGCGGACAATGCTAAATACAGATGTGCTAATGCAAAATTCGGATCTTTATTCAATGCCTGTTTGAAGAGATCTCTTGCATCATCAAATTTGATGTTTTCCATGTGGTTACGGCCTTCAACAAACAGGTCGAGGGCTTCATCAGAACTTGTAGTGATGGGTATTTCCGTTTCCTGAGCCTGTAACGGTATTGGCAATAAGGCATATGCACAAATAAATAATACGCTCAAGAAAAGATATTTAAATATAGATACTCTCATATCTACCTCCTATGATAGTTTTAAACAAATATGTTAATTTGAATGTGATTAGGGGATTATTCATTTAAAAGATGTGATTTAAGTAATCATACGACACTGTTTTTAAATACGATTACATTTAAATATTTGTATAATTATGCGAATCGTATAATTAAAATATTGTAATCAATAAAGTAGCTTTCATATCTTTAGGCCTGATTTTATTCAACTAATACCGAATTCTACCTGAACCTATTGCGAAATCTCACTTTGTGAAATTTCCTATCTTGATACCAAATGCAATACCAAACAAGGGATAAAAGGTTCTATGGGATATGGTGGGAGTAAAACCGATTTTGAAAGTATATTTATCTTTTATAATCGGTAAATATCGATAGGCTACAGTCATAGTCAGGCCGGGTGGTTGGATCTTGTAACTTTTATCAATTTCACCTTCTACAAATCCCAATCCTAATTCAAGTCTGTTTGATTTATGGCCGACATAATAGTTACCCATGAAAAGGATGGTAAAGTATCTCTGAAATTCGTTATAGGTGTGTCGTTGATTATCATCAAGCGTTCCATAAACACTTCCCCCTAATCTGAATCCAAGATTATTTCTGAATATAACATCATAGTTGATACTATATAAAATGCCATTTCCCAAAAATTCTATGTAGGTGGATTGAAAAGGAACTTTTGCCGGTTTGCGAAGTGGATAACCATATTGAGCTTTCAACGGGGTTTGTAATACAAGTAACAAAAAGCCCAAACATGTCAGTTTCAGCAACCAGTAGTTGGTGTTACTATTTGCGTCGTACCATTTTAACATAACTCCTCTAAATCTCTCTTTGCTTAGATAAGTTATTTATTTTCAGAATAAATTTACATAGAAAATTGATCTATCATAAAAGCGCCTTGAATAGAAGAATTACGATTACATTATGGAATAAAAAGGTACTATTAATCATTTATAACCAATAATTGACTGCGGAATATTAATTACACAATCCGTTATGTTTTTAGCTTTTATTATTTAATACACAATGGCAAAAATTTACTCAGCCCAATGTGACTTAAGCTCATGAAATCTCCTTACAAAATCTTTTGCATCCGATTCGTTGAAACTGGCAAGAACCGGCTTATCCTCATCTTGTATTTTATTAAAAGTCATGATGTGAGTATGATAATAGGTGATTTTTAATGCTCCGTCTTCATAAGTGATATCCTTTATTTCACTGATAGGATATTCAAGTTTTTTATTTACTAAGCTCTGAACATTTGATACTACAAAGTGGGAAAATTTATCGGCCCAGTTATTCCCATGATCCTTATTCTTTTCATTGTTTAAATCCTCATTTACCTTAGCGAGTACATCTTTGGTCAACTGCATATAAATAGTAGAATCACTCATCACCAGGTTGACCTTTTGATCTTTTGTTGTAATGACTAATTCATCCCGGTTGTTAATTTGAGCATTTCTGTTACCGGAAGATTTGGAACATGCGATAATAAAAAGAGGCAGCAGGAATAACGTGAATTTTTTCATGGTTTAATATTTAGATGGATATTTCAAATCAACCTTCTGTGTTACCAACAAATAAATGATACGTCAATTTCCGCTATGAGTTTCACGTTAATGAAAAGGTAATTATTTGACGGGCAGAAACATCATAAAAATGGACATACTTTTGATAGAAAGGTTAATGACCTTTTTTCAATAATAGAGAAGGTTGTTTATAGCACTAATTTTAATTAAAAATACCCCTGTTTTCACTATCTGCCAATCACTTACCATGTTTTATGAAATATCCGTAAACGAACAGGAAACCTATAAAACCAAAAGCAATTAGCGCGATTAGAAGCATAATAAAAGTATAATCGTCCATCTTGATCCCTCGAATAGTTATAAGTATATGTTATTTTATATACATATGTATTATTTAATAAATAATATGCGATAAGTAAAATAATTAATGTATAGTTTTATCATTTTTAGATTAATCGTTAATAAAATATTGTATTATTACCGGCAGGAATATTTATATTATTGATAGTTAAGTACTTATACGTTAATCAATGTGGATGGATTATGAATAATGAAAAAGGATTAGGAGAACGTCAATGGGCCATGTTATGTCACCTGGGAGCTTTGAGCGGATTTATCATACCTTTTGGTAACATTATAGTACCTGCAGCAATATGGGTACTTAAAAGAGATGAATCGGCACTTATAGATGAGCAGGGTAAAGAGTCACTAAATTTCCAAATATCCCTTATGATCTACTATATCATCGCGGGAATATTGGTAATTGTGATAGTAGGCATCATATTACTCATACTTTTAGTGATATTTCAGGTTGTATATATTATTAAGGCATCCATAAAAGTCGATGAAGGAGAGTCTTTCAGATATCCTTATACAATACGTTTCTTTAAATAATGCCTCATAAATAACTGATATCTTAACGGGAGTAATACTAATTGTTCTACCTATTTGCCTAAATTATCTAAAGTAACTGTTACTCATAATTGATTGTTTACGCTGTTATAATCTCTTATAAATTCCTTAATGAGATTGGATACGGATCCTAAGATGAAGGGTAATTGATCCATTGAAACCAAACCGACCGCGGATGTTTCCCATGTGCTTGCTAGTGTTGGCATTGATCTGTTAAGTGTGAGTTCCACAGGTTGATAAAAGTCGATTTCTACATTAAAAGGAATGAGTCCGCGGCCCGCATCCATAGTATTAATGTGGATATACAGATAGGGAGCATTATTTGCTTTTGCTCTTTCGGTATCATCGAGGACATGTAAACCGGATTGAATAAGAGAATCTTTAAATGAGTTGGTCAAATCAGGAACATTAAGTGCCATTTGTTGTGTAATCCGTTTACTGCCTTCAACATTTATCACGAGGTAAAAATTATGGATACCTTTAAGAGAACTTTGTTCCCTTTGGATTTCACTTTGTTGAGCAGCTGCCGGGATGATCATTGCCAACGAAATTAATGTGACAGCTAAAAAAATGGATATCTTATATGTCATGATCTGTAACCTCTCTGTCGTGTCGATCAATATGTTATGATGTGTAAACTCATTGTTTAATATAATAATATTAGTAGAAATAACTGTTAGTTCGAGATAAACTGTTATTTATATAGGATGGTTATGACGGGTGAAAGAATGCGGAATTCGTAGGATGAAAACTGGAAAACTATCTCTTGGACTTTGAAGATTTTTTCTGAGCTTTTTTCTTAAAGTCCCTGCGGTATAAAATGTAAGCTAACACAAGCGAAGATAATACAACTATTATATTATGCGGGATATCAGCCGATGTGATTGTTTTCTTCATGGTCATATAATCAATAACAAAAAGTATTATGATAAACCTGAAGATATGTTTCATTAAGCGTTTAGATGACTTCTGATTGTTGTCAGTTCATTGAGACTGCTAAGTTATAAAAAATATCAAACGATATCGCCTGACTTTTAAAATATAACTGAAAGTGAGGTTTCATTTTAATGATTTATTGATTGTATGTATCGAAATAAAACACATAAATATTATTAGTGTCTAAAAGTATATCTAAGGCATTAATAAATTTGAAAATTGTATACAAATCAATGTCCGTTTTTGTAAGTTTTTAATAAGAGAGATGCTTACTAATTGAAAAAGGATAACAACACTAAAAGGTCACAACATTCATTTCTATTCTGCAAAATTGTGATTCTGTATAACTATTTTTTAAAAGAGAGGCGATAAATTGATGGAAAATCCAAGAGAATTAAAATCCGAAGATTTATATACCTATTGCAACTTGAGTGATCAGGATTTTGTCACTACAAATGATCTGGAAGAATTACACAGTTTCATAGGACAGGATAGGGTGATTGATGCTGTGCGTTTTGGTATAAAAATGAAAAAGGATGGTTACAATATTTTTGCACTCGGGCCGGATGAGACGGATAAAAAGAACCTGATCAGACATTATTTAAGACAAAGTGCCCTTCATGATGATGATGTAGGAGACTGGTGTTATATTAATAATTTTAAAGAACATCATAAACCCAAGATTCTACGGTTACCAGCTGGAAAAGGGGTGGAATTACGAGATACGATGTCTAAACTGATTGACGATTTGCCAAGTATCTTAACAACAGCTTTCGAAAGTGAAGAATACCAAAATCGTAAACAGGTCATTGATGAACAGAATAAGGATGAAGAAAATGAGTTATTCAGTCAGATAAGTGAAAAAGCACAGGATAAGGGTTTTGCACTACTCAGGACACCGGCAGGTTTTACTTTTGCACCTTTGAAAGATGATGAGGTGATGTCTCCTGAAGACATTCAAAAGATATCTGATGATGAGCGTGAGGAAATGGAAAGAGTAGTTGAAGAATTACAAAAAGATTTACAGCGTGTTCTTCGTCAAATGCCAGGAAGGCAAAGAGGAATGCGGGAACAGAAGAGAGAGCTAAACAAGGAGATTGCTCTTTATACAATAAAGGACATATTTGATGACGTACGTAAAAGATTTACGGAGATAGCCGAAGTCCAGGAATTTTTAGATGATGTGCAAAATGATATTGTTGAAAATGTTAAAGATATTATCGGTTCACAACAAGCAGGCGGAGGCTTATTATCATACATACAGGGACAGCAGTCCATGGATACCGGTAATTACCCGCCGGACGAACATCCTGTTTTGATCCGTTATAGAATCAATGTTTTGGTTAATAACAGTGAGTTGAAGGGTGCTCCGGTTATTTATGAAGATAACCCTACCTACAAAAATCTGATTGGACGGATTGAATACCGGGCTCAGTTAGGAGCTTTAATGACCGACTTTAATCTAATAAAGGCCGGTGCATTGCATCGTGCCAATAATGGTTACCTGATTGTTGATGCGCGTAAAGTTTTGATGGAGCCTTTTGCATGGGAAGGATTAAAACGAGTATTAAAATCCGGAAAACTACGCATTGAATCACCCGGTGAATCCTACGGGTTAATAAGCACGGTTTCCCTTGAACCGGAACCCGTTGAAATAAATGTCAAAGTTATTCTTCTGGGTGAACGTTTTCTCTACTATCTATTATGTACTTATGATCCGGACTTTAAAGATTTATTTAAAGTGGAAGCGGATTTTAATGATGAGATGGACCGGAATACTAAAAATCAATTATTATATGCACAGATGATAGCTGACATGGTTAAAGAATACAACCTTTTACCAATGGATAAAGCAGCAGTAGCCAGGGTCATTGAACATAGCTCCCGTTTGGTTAATGATAAAGAAAAAATATCTATTCAAACCCATAATATTCATGATTTGCTCAGGGAATCTAATCATTGGGCAGAAGATAACAAACACGAAAAAATACAATCGGAGGATGTACAAAAAGCGATTGATCAACAAAAATATCGATCCGGAAGGATAAAAGATATAGTTCAGGAAACAATTCGACGCAATACAATATTTGTTGACACATCAGGTGAAAAAACAGGTCAGATTAACGGCTTGTCTGTGCTTATGATTGGTAAATCGATATTTGGACGGCCGACACGGATTACAGCGAGAGTCCAGCTCGGTAAAGGAGAAGTGATTGACATTGAAAGGGAAGTGGAATTAAGCGGACCCATCCATTCAAAAGGTGTTATGATACTGTCTGGTTTTCTTGGTGAGCGATATGGAAACCAAAAACCATTGTCGTTAAAAGCGAGCCTCGTTTTTGAGCAGTCGTACAGCGGAGTAGAAGGAGATAGTGCATCCTCGGCAGAGTTGTACGTTCTGTTATCAGCTATATCCGGTGTACCTGTTAAACAATGCTTTGCCGTAACCGGGTCGGTAAACCAACATGGTGAAATTCAGCCGATCGGGGGCGTCAATGAAAAGATTGAGGGTTTCTTTGATATTTGTAATCAAAGAGGATTGACTGGTGAACAGGGTGTATTAATACCTGAATCTAATGTTAAGAACCTGATGCTGCGGCAGGATGTTATTCAGGCGGTAGAGCAGGGACAATTTCATATATATCCGGTACAAACTGTTGATCAGGGAATGGAATTATTAACGGGGATGTCGATGGGAGAACGGAATGAGCAGGGACAATATCCGGGCGATACTATAAACCACAAAGTTGAGGATCGTTTAAATACTTTGGTTGAACGTCGAATGTTCTATTTGGGTATGCATGAGCATGATGGAAGGAAATGGGAATGAGCAAAAAAATCGTCATTAAGCATATTCTTGTAGCGCTTGATACTTCTAGACATAGTTTGGCCGCACTTGAAGCAGCTGCTTCACTGGCTAAAAGTTTAGAAGCGGAGTTGCAAGGGATATTCGTGGAAGACATTAAATGGTTCAATTTGGGGCAAATTTCCCTTTCCTATGAAATAAGTGATTTAACCGGTACAATTAAACGATTGGATGATGAAGAAATAGAGCGACAAGTACGTGCTCAATCCGCCCGTTTGCAAAAGCTGATGGATACCATAGGGAAACGGGGTAATTTAAAATATACATTCCGGTCAGTCAGGGGTGGCGTTGAGAAAGAGCTGCTGACCGCAACCGAAAGTGCAGATCTTATTACTATTGGCCGAGTGGGTTGGTCGCATAAAAAACTATCGGAGCTTGGAAGAACAGCTAAAATCATAATTGAAGAAACAGATAAGCCGGTTCTCATTTTACAACATGGCTGGCATATTGGAAATACAACCGTTGTCATTTACGATGGTACAGAATCAGGTGAGAGAGCTCTGATTGTTGCTGAACAGTTAGCTTTTAAGCAGAATAATAAATTGATGGTCATTTTATCTACCAGTAAGAGTGAGGAAGAGGGTAAACTGAAAGAGGCTGTGTATAGAATATTACACAAATCAGCAGTACAGGTTCAAATGCAAATGATGAAAGCTGATAAGATCACGACGCTAAAAAGGATAGTGAAGAACGAAAAAGGAGGCCTGTTGATCGTACCTAAGCATCATGAATTATTTGGAGAGAAGAATTTAGAAGAGTTATTATCACGTATACCATGTCCATTATTATTATTTAATTAATGAGTTTTAAGCAAAGAATCCTTTGATTCTGTACAAAGTGATAAATACATTACATTTTATAACGCCTTAACAGGGTGCGTTTATAAATCCCGGGGTCTTTAATAATTTAAAGGCGTCGGGATTTTTGGTATTGGATGTGAATTAGTTGAATCGCTTTGGCATTTTAAATGGTATGATAAGGAGTCGCTAAAAAAAACGCTCCAGGACTCATGTCCTGGAGCGGGTAAAAGTTAATAAAGGGACCACTCTCGGGTACTTGTTATTTATTTCGTACTGTATCTTCTTTCTTAGCGGGTATAGACGGCTTTAAAAGCTGTTGCATTTTATTCATTTCATTTCCATACTTTTGCCAATCACCTGCTTTCATAGCCTTTTGAGCCTCATTCCATATAGATTGTAATTTTTGGAATTGTGGTGCTTCAATACTTTTTCTACCCGGTAAAGTTTCGGGTGGCAAAACCTTGGGTTTGCTTTTACCGAAAATGACATTCATGGCTCCCTGGAGAGTCGGCTCCATAGAAATTTTATCACCATATGCAACGATAACTCTTTGTAATTGAGGAATTTGCACACCTTCGGCCAATAAGAATACAGGCTCAACATAGATAAAAGAATTATTGATCGGTATGACCATCAAATTACCCCTGATGACATTAGAACCTCGCTGATCCCATAAAGATAATTGCTGAGAGATTAACGTATTCTGGTCGATTTGGGCCTCTATCTGAATGGGCCCATATATTAATCGTTCTTTAGGTAGTTTATATACCATAACATCACCATATTCGGGATAATCACATTTGGCTGCCATCCAGGCAATCATATTATCCCGTTTATTAGGTGTGAGAGGACTAATCAGCATATACTGTAATTTATTTTCGTCCGGTAATTTGGCCAGGATATAATAAGGCTGCATCTGAATAGTATTTCCGCCGTACTTCTCTGTTGGCCGTTCCCATAGGTCTTCATTGTTATAGAATACCTGAGGATTGGTCATATGGTAAGTATTAAACTTACTCATCTGAACATTGAAGATAAATTCGGGATACCGTATGTGCTGACGCAATGATTTTGGCATATCCGTTAATGGCTTGAATACATTTGGAAATATTTTCTGATAGACTTTTAATACGGGATCACTTTGATCCGTGGCATAAAAATTTACATTACCGTTAAATGCATTCACTACAACTTTTACCGAATTCCGAATATAATTAAAGACTCCGTTATAAGGTTCAGAATAGGGGAAATCGGATGATGTGGTATAGGCATCTTGAATCCAGTAAAGATTACCATTGCTCAACACGAGGTATGGGTTATCATCCAGTTTCAGGAAAGGGGCTATTTCATGTACACGGGTACTTACCGATCGCCACATCTGTATACGGCTTTTATCAGTTATATAATTAGATAGAAAAAGATTTATATCGCCTTCATTCCACGCAAATAGTAGTCGTCGCCAGATGTTTTTGATTTGAATACCACCCGTACCCTCATAATGAGTATACACGTTATTATCACCTTTGGGATAATCGAGCTCTTTTACTTTCGTGTTAACAACCCGATAACCAGAATCGTGTTCACCGTAATAAATAGATGGTTTATCAACCTTTAATCCTTCTTCCGAATGAGGGGGCAGATTTTTGACTACAAGCTTGGGAACTCCTTCAGACCCTTTATCTGCAACCGGACTCATAACAAATCCGTACCCGTGTGTATATTGCAAATGTTTATTAACCCATGTGTTTGCTTTAGCCGGGAGATTGTCTGCAAGTTCCCGTGCAGATAACATCATTTCACGATAACCCTTCGTCGTGTGGTATCTGCCTACATCGACAGAGTAGAACTGGTAATAAGAACGTATCTCCTGAATTTGGCGATATGTTTGGATCAGAAGCCTTGGGTCCCATAATCGAATGTTATTTATGGTGGTCTCATTTTTTTCTATTATCGGCAGAGTCAGGCTGTCTGTTGCAGAATATGGTTTTTCCTTGATCTGATCTAATTTGTAGGCTTGACGTGTTAAAGCAATATTATTTTTTAAGTAGGGAGTTTCCAGTTTCAGTTCATTAGGTTGAACAATGTATTTTTGGACAGCGACGGGTAAAAGGATCTCTCCTACAACAATGACGGCAAGAAAGGCAATACCCGCACTTATAACCCATTTCATATTGCTTCTATACCATTGAAAGGCAATTAATCCGGCCATGATTATTGTGATAATCATTAATACCCAATAAACAGGCAATAGAATATGTATGTCTGTATAATCAGCTCCGTAAACTACTCCGCCGCGATGGTACAACAAATCGTAACGATCAAGATAGAAACCCCATGCAAGCATAAGTAACCATGCTGCAAGATTCAGACTCAAATGCCTGGTAACCGGGCGTTGTATGGAAATGCCCTGACCGGGCCTGTAACTTAGAAGTCCGGAATAGAAATATCCTATTCCGAGCATACCCGTACCTATCAGCGTTAGTGTTGTTAAACTGTTTTGAATGAGCTCTATAAACGGCAGTCGGAAGACGTAGAACCCCAGATCGTTATGGAAAATAGGATCGATACTTCCAAAAGTTGCTTCCCAATTAAAACGGAAATAAGTATCCCAGTGGTAAAAGAAAGTAAATGAAAACAGGAGAGAAATTACTGCCGTGATAGCAAGTATAAAAAGTGTAATACTCCTGTCTGCTGTTTTTGTCTGAAGGTTGATCTTCAAATTTTCAAGTGGAGTACCTGTCAGATCTAAATTTCTAATATGTTTAGACCAGATACGAAGATTAAACCACAGGTAGATGGCAGCTAATATGAACGATATAACCAACATGATAATCTGTGTCAGTTTAATTCGCACAAAAATTTGTTCATAGCCCAATTGATTCAACCATAGCCATTTAACTATCCAGTCACTGAATGAAAAGGTGAGGATAAGTATGACAATTATAAGACCTATCCAGAAAGTGCTTTTTTTGGGGGAGATGGGGGATCTCATTATAAAATGCAATAATTTACGTTAATGTTGACACCGTTTAAAGTTACATCTTAATTTACGGTATGAAAACTATTATTCAACATTAGTTTTCAAGCAGTGTATTTCGACTATTCGTACAGTTCCCTTTATGTTACATCTGTTATGGGTCACTAACAGTGGTATCCTTATGATTTAACCATATTCAGAAGGATAAAATGATGTTATGATTATACCAGAATTTCACAAATATCCATATGATGTGACTATTGCCCGGGAAACGATTTTTTTTCGCTATATATTATGATCTAATGTCGCCAGGCAATACCCACCAACCTTACATAGCACCCTAATGTTTAACAGTGTCAAATATCCCCGATTGAGTAGGTTGATAAGCTCTGCCACCAAAGCCCGGCATGGCATGATATTTAGGACGATTAATACTATCTGCTGTCAGATCAATAAACTATTTATGGACTTTTTTTAGGAATGAAATTTTGGACATATGAAGATGTCTCAATATCTCTTAAACAGGTAGTGAAGATTAAACACGTTAACTATGAAGAGGTCATGTAATTAGCATCGCAAAATTTGGTATATTATAAAACATGAATAGAAAGATCTATCATTATGAAATGATTTATATAACGGAAAAAAACTATTTATTGAGATGGAGATAAAAGAGATACTTGAAAACGCCACTATGATCGCTGTTGTCGGATGTTCGACTGATCCCGCCAAAGATGCTCACAATATACCCTTATATTTACAAAAGCAGGGCTATACTATTATTCCAGTCAATCCGAATTGTAGCGAGGTATTAGGAGAAAAATGTTATCCGGATGTCCAGAGTATCCCGGAGGATTTTAACATTGATGTTGTCGATATTTTTCGAAGACCGGAAGCTACAGCAGGAGTCATAGAAGATGTAATAAAACGAGTTAAAAAAACGAAGCATAAACCCATCATCTGGACTCAACTTGGTGTATCATCTGATGAAGCTAAGCGCCTTGCAGAGGATGCTGATATAGAATACGTGGAAAACAGGTGTATGAAAATCGAATATAACCGGTTTCTTGGATAATGTAATGTCACGAGCAGCATAAGTAATGCAAAAAGAATTCTTTCCTTCTCTCAATTAGCTGGTTCGCAATTACATAAGAACCGGAATTAAAGCTA
>Ga0102944_1000951_pt1 | contig 20643 bp, 22 predicted proteins | sample SalPonD_shore_MG_FD_78172 | JGI IMG/M metagenome (GOLD analysis project Ga0102944, IMG submission 78172) | Salt pond soil microbial communities from South San Francisco under conditions of wetland restoration - Salt Pond MetaG... | ecosystem: Environmental > Aquatic > Marine > Intertidal zone >...
CGTCACCGGCGTCATCCTTGCCGGCGGCGAGGCGCGCCGCATGGGTGGTCAGGACAAGGGCCTCATCAGCGTCGCCGGCCGCCCCATGATCGAATACATCCTGGACGCCGTCCGGCCCCAGGTGGGCACACTGCTGATCAACGCCAACCGCAGCATTGAAAAGTACGGCTGCTACGGTTACCCGGTGGTCGCCGACGAGTTCGAGGGATTCAATGGTCCTCTGGCGGGCATGGCCAGCTGCATGCGGGTTGCCGGAACGGAGTGTATTGCCACCGTACCCTGCGATTCCCCCTGGATACCGGCAGACCTGGTGGCACGGCTGTACGAACGGTTGCGGGAAGAGGGTGCTGACATCAGTGTCGCCCACAACGGCGAACGCATGCAGCCGGTTTTCAGCGTCATCCGACGCGCGCTGCTGGATTCCCTGCTGGCCTACCTGGAAAGCGGCGAACGCAAGATCGATCGCTGGTATGCCATGCACAGAACGGCGGTGACGGATTTCTCTGACCGCCCGGATACCTTCATCAATATCAACTCGCCCGAAGACATCGAAAAGACGGAGGCGGCACTGGCCAGTCATGATTAAGACTCTGCCCGGCATCGATATACCGGTGGTCGGCTTCGCCGCCTACAGCGGCACCGGCAAGACCACCCTGCTGACGCGCGTCATCCCCGCCCTGGCGGCCCGGCAGCTGCGCGTCGGCCTGGTCAAACATGCCCACCACAAGTTCGATATCGATTACCCAGGCAAGGACAGTTACCGTCTGCGCAAGGCCGGCGCCAGTCAGGTCCTGGTCGGTTCCAGCCAACGCTGGGCGCTGATGGTGGAGCACGAGAAACAGGGCGACCAGCCGCTGGACTTTCACGTACGCAAGCTGGAACTGGAAAACCTGGACCTGGTCCTGGTCGAGGGTTTCAAGACCGCCCCCTTCCCCAAGATCGAGGTCTGGCGCCCGGAACTGGGCAATCCTCTCCTGTATGAAAACGACCGCCATATCATCGCCGTCGTTACCGACAAGCCGGCTGCCCTGGACACGGACCTGCCCGTGTTCACCCCCGACGAGGCGGCGGCCATCGCGGATTTTATCGTCGATCGATTCCTTGATAACGTGGTCATGTTGAAGCGCCACAAACTGAAAAAAGATCTATGAACAGCAAGCCCCTGGAAAAAGATCCGAGCTGCAGGGATGACTTCGATCCCAAGTCCCTGGCCCCGTCGCTGGCGCTTGAGCAGATCCTTTCCTCGGTGTGCCCGCTCCGGGATACGGAGAAAATCGCCATCCGCGAAGCCCTGAACCGGGTACTGGCGGAGGACGTCTCTTCCCGCATCAATGTACCCCTGGGCACCAACTCGGCCATGGACGGGTATGCCGTCAACGCCGACGACATTCCGGAAACGGGCACCGCCGAGCTCCCCGTCGTCGGCACGGCCTGGGCCGGCCGGCCGCTGCAGCAGTCCCTGGAAAAAGGCAGCTGTGCCCGCATCATGACCGGTGCCATCCTGCCGGCGGGCGCGGATACCGTCATTATCCAGGAAGACGTACAGCGTGAGGGTGACCTGATCCGCATCGACAACAGTACCCGGCGGGGCGATAACGTGCGCCAGGCCGGCGAGGATATCCGCGCGGGCGATATCGTCCTCGACAAGGGACGGCTGCTGAATCCCGCCGACATCGGCCTGCTTGCCTCACTCGGTATCGGCGAGGTCAGGGTCAGCCGGCGCCTGCGCGTCGCTTTCTTCTCCACCGGCGACGAGCTGCGCTCCATCGGTGAACCGCTGGACGAGGGCTGCATCTACGACAGCAACCGCTACACGCTGTATACCATGCTGAAAAGGCTGAACGCGGACATTGTCGACATGGGTGTGGTCCGGGACCGCCCGGAACTCATCGAGGAAGCTTTCCTGTCCGCGGCCGCCAGTGCCGACGTGATCATTACCTCGGGCGGCGTCTCCGTCGGCGAGGCCGATTACGTGCGCGAGATCCTGGCCCGGGTCGGCAGCGTTGAATTCTGGAAAGTGGCCATGAAACCCGGACGCCCCCTGTCTTTCGGCCGGGTGAAGGATGCCGTGTTCTTCGGCCTGCCCGGCAATCCCGTGTCGGTAATGGTGACCTTCTACCAGTTCGTGCAGCCGGCGCTGCGGGCCATGATGGGCGACCGGCATGTGGAACCGGTAACCATCCGGGCAACCTGTGTCTCGAAGCTTAAAAAGCGCCCCGGCCGCATCGAATACCAGCGCGGCATCCTCGAACGGGACGCTGCCGGCGCCATGGTGGTGCGCAAGACCGGCGCCCAGGGTTCGGGCATCCTCAGCTCCATGTCCCAGGCCAACTGCTTCATCATTTTAGGAATGGACAACGCCGGCGTGGAACCCGGCGAGACGGTGGAAGTGCAACCGTTCTTTGGCATCGTCTAAAAAACGGCGATTAACCACGGAGAGCACGGAGGACACGGAGATTGATAAGTGTCAGCCTGTTTGCTCCGGTTGCATCATGAGCAAAAAATATACTGAAATGCTTCGCCCTGCGCGCGACATATTGAATATTTTGTTTCTCCGTGTTCTTCGTGCTCTCCGTGGTTAATATCTTTTGTTTGAATATAGCTAATCGTCATCGACGGGCTTTCGGGAGAAGTATTTGCGGCCGCTGAACATGGCCGAGACCAGGCCGGATTTTTCCTTTACCTCCGTAACCACCACGCCGGCGATATGAATAATCACGGCAAACAGGATGAAATAGAACAGGGACTCGTGGAGCTCGGCAAAATCACCGCGGAAATCTCGCATCGCCTTGTAGCTCTGCTCGTCCACCCCCGCTTTTGAACCCGGCTGGAGCTGTGCCGTACTGGCGTTGTCCGCCACCACCCATTGCTTGAAGTAGCCGCCGAAGGGGGGGTAATACAGATCGGTGCCGGCCAGGACCAGCCCGACACCCGCCTGTGCGATCAGCAGCAGCAGGAGTGCTGTGACCATCAACCGGCCCAGGGGATTATGGCCCTTGTAGGCGGGCGGATTGCCCTGCTTCAGGCCGCGGGCATATTCGCGCGCCCTGTCCATATAGCCCTTGCCGAAGGGAAGGATACGGCCCCAGCGGCTGTACTTGCCGCCGATGAAGCCCCAGATCAGCCGCCAGGCCAGGTTCAGCACAAAAATATAACCGATGATGACATGCGCTTTTTTCAGAACGATCTCGCCCGCCTCTTCTATGCCCAGGGGGCGATGATTGATGATGACAATGCCGATGGCTATCAGGCAGATAACGCAGAGTACGTTGATCCAGTGAAACCAGCGGGTTGTGCGATCCCAGACCGTATAAGCCTGGATACCTCCAGGCTGATTCATCTCGTCCGCCATGGAACTCCTCAAGTCATTGTTAATAAAACGTTAATTACCGTTTACGCGACAGCGGCATACAAGATACAGGAAAACTGACGGCGGGGAAAACCCCTGAGGTGTGAGAGAATGTTTGGCGTTTCACTATCTACCGTCAAGGTTTTTACGCCTCACTCTTCACACCTCACCCCTCACAGTTCAACAGCCATGCCGTCCCAGGACACTTCCCAGCCCGCGGCTTCCACCTGCTTTCGCTCCTCGCTGTCTTCCAGGAGAATGGGGTTGGTGGTGTTGATATGGATGAAGATCCGGCGTGCTATGTCCAGATCGCCCAGGGCCTGCATAGTGCCGTCGGGGCCGGAGACACTCATGTGACCCATGCGTTTGCCGGTCTTGACGCCGACGCCGTCGCGGATCATTTCATCATCGGTCCATAGCGTCCCGTCGAAGAAGACCAGCTCGGCACCGCGCAGGCGCGCGGCCAGTGCATCGGTCATGGCGGCACAGCCGGGTACGTAGAAGAAGCTTTTGCCGCTGCTGCTGTCTTCCACCTTAAGAGCGATGGTGTCCTCCTCGACGGAACCGAAGTTATCGCCCTTGCCGGCATCCTCCAGCCACAGAGCCACTTTCCCCGGCACCGCGAAAGGCGTTACGCGCAGCCCGGCCGGGCTGCCGTCGGTTTTCTGCAGCGCTACCGGCTCCTCCAGCCGCATGGCCTGGCGGGCGACGAATTCCGGATTGAGTACATTGAAAATCGTATTCGCGGCCAGCACGTCCAGCACGCGCTGGGTGGCATAGATGCGCAGGGGCTGCGATTCGCGCAGGGTAAGCAGTCCCGCCACGTGATCCACGTCGGCATTGGTGAGGACGACGCCCTGTATGGGACTGTGGCGGAGGCCCTGGCGGGGCTGCAGGACATCATTGTCATTGATTTGCTGCCTGAGATCGGGCGAGGCGTTGCAGAGAAACCAGTTCTCGCCATCGGCGCTGATGGCAATGGAGGACTGGGTGCGCGGTTTCGCCGCCGGATCATGCTGCCGCGCCCGGCGACTGTTGGGATGATTGCAGTTCCACTGCGGGTAGCCGCCGCCGGCGGCCGATCCAAGAACCCTGATATACATGACTCTCCTGTTGGCTGTTGCCAGCTGTTGCTAACCTGCCATGGTGATAGAAGTTAATAGTGAATCGTGAATAGAAAAAGATCACCTCCGGTAATGTTCTTACCACGATTCACTATTCACTATTCACTATTCACTTCACACAATAATACTTCGTGTCCTCCGTGCCCTCCGTGGTTAGCCATTATTTGAATATCCCGACGTATTCGACTCCACCCAGCGCTCGCCTTCGGCCAGCTGTTCCTTCTTCCAGAACGGCGCGCGGGACTTGAGGTCCTCGATGATATAGCGGCAGGCATCCATGGCATCGCCGCGGTGGGCGGACCACACGGCGACCAGGACGATGGCCTCGCCGATGCGGACATCGCCGATGCGATGCAGCACCAGGCAGTCGAGAATGCGCCAGCGCTTCCCCGCCTCCTCACAGATCTCCCCGAGGTGCTTTTCCGTCATGCCCGGGTAGTGTTCCAGAGTCATGGCGCGTACCGTCTCGCCCTCGTTGAAGTCACGCATGGTGCCGACGAAAACGGCGGCGGCGCCGGCCTTGCCCGCGTCATCCCGCTGCGCCTGTCGGTCTCCGACTTCGCGCCAGGGATCAAAGGGAGAGGGTCGCAGGTCCACGTGCATGGTGCTCAGCCGCCCGTCACCGCAGGAAAAAACGCCACCTCATCGCCATCCGACAGCACCACGTCACCTTTGACATACTGCATATTGACCGCAACCATCACGGATTCCGGCATAGGCTCCCCGTCATTGGCCCGGGACCAGGCGCCGGAGACGGACAGACCGTCTTCCCAGTCTATACTGTCCTGGTCGCGCCCGAGTTTCTCCCGCAGGCTGGCAAAATATTTAACTGTTATCGTCATATCGCTCTTTGGGTATGTATCCTGGTATGTAGATATTCTATTATAGGTAGACCACGCGAGGTCTCAAATGTCCAAACTCACGCACATTAACCGCCGGGGCGAAGCCCACATGGTGGACGTCGGCGACAAGGCGGCGACCCGCCGCGTCGCCGTGGCCGGCGGCCGCATCTCCATGCAGCCGGACACCCTGGCACTGATCACCGGCGGCGGCCACAAGAAGGGCGACGTGCTGGGTGTCGCCCGGGTTGCCGGCATCATGGCGGCGAAGAAAACGGCGGAACTGGTGCCTTTGTGCCATCCCCTGTCGCTCAGCCATATCGACATCGAGCTGGAGCCGGACAAGGAGGCCCGCGCCGTCCACTGCCGGGTCCGGGCGGAAACCACCGGCCAGACCGGCGTCGAGATGGAAGCCCTCACCGCGGTCCAGGTCACCCTGCTGACCATCTACGACATGTGCAAGGCCGTGGATCGCGGCATGGTCATGAGCGATATCCAGCTGCTGGAAAAATCCGGCGGAAAATCAGGCAGCTGGAAAAGCGGAGCTGGGGATTAGGGGCCGGGGACTGGTCACTAATCCCTAGTCCCCAACTCCCGCCTCCCAGTTCCCGCATTATTCATATTTGATGTACTTGAACCGCGGATCTTCCGGCGTCCCTTCCAGGGCGCTGTCTTCGTCCTGGCCGGGCCGCCACATCACCACCTCCTCGATTTTTTTCGCCAGCTCGAAGTCCTTGTCCGTCACGCCCTTGGCCGCGTGGTTGACGAGCTTGACGATGACAAAGGCATAGGAGGCGGTGAGATCGGGATGATGAAAGGCCGCCTCGGCCAGGTGCCCGACGGTATTGATGACCATCAGTGTCGCCTTCCAGCCGCTGGTCTTGTACTTGCGCCGGATCCAGCCGTTCTCGTAGTACCACTGCGGCAGCTCATCCTTCAGCCGCGCCTCGATTTCCTCTTCGGTATAGGTCTCGTCCTGCGTCTTTTTTCGCCATTGTGCCATTGCAACCTCCTTTACGCTGTTACTTTACGCGCACTCACTGACGCCGGCCTCATGCTCTGACAGCAATGTTCGCAGCCGCCGCAGCAGCCCGGCATCGAGCCGGGCGGTGCGCCGCCCGCCGCGGCACAGGGCGCCACGAAAGCCCAGGTAATCCGGTTTCAGGCGCCGCAGCGCGGGGACATCCTCCGCGCCCAGGGAGCCGGCCAGGCCGCACAGCAACTGCGCCGCCCGCGCCTGCCCGACAAAGGCCCGCAGACACTCCGGTCCCAGCTTGTCCCGCAGCGTCCCGGTGGTTTTCATGCGGGTATCCAGCATGATGCCTGCCGCACCGCTGGCGCCCAGGGCGCGAAAATCCCGCGGCAGCGGATCCTCGGCGAACAACACCAGCACGATGCGGATCCCCTGCCCGGACAGGTGTCGCAACAGGTTCAGCACCCGGCTGTCGCCGGCATCGCCGAATACGCCCACCTTGACATAGTCCACGCCGGCGGCGGCCATGGCCCTGATGCGGGGTTCGATGTGTTCGGCGCGGTAGGGGATATCCCCGATGGTGGCGCTGAACGGTATGCCCTTACCCGTTCGGTCCACAATACGCCGGACGAGTTCCGTATCCAGCGCGCCCAGCGCGCCCCGCCCCGGATCCTTGAGATCGATGATATCCGCGCCGGCGCGGTGTACCAGACGCGCTTCCGCCTCGCTGCAGACGCTGGCCAGCATGCCGGTCATGAGCGCGCCGCCTCGGTCTGCTGCGCCCGGAACTGGCGAATGCGTTCTTCCAGCCAGCCCCAGGCCCGGCGCTCGGCGGGCCCCGCCGTCTTGTTTACCGCAATGGCCAGGTATGCCATTTCGTTATCGATCTTTTCCGCCGGCAGCATGTGCAGGCGGCTGACCAGGATGGCCGCCTCGATAACGGCGGCCTGGGCCCGGTTGAAACCCCGGAACGGTGCATGGCTGGCTTCATGTACGCTGGCACAGAAGAAACGCGGCCGCGTCTCATCCTCTTCCCGCCGCGCCACCCGCACTTCCACATGGGCCAGGGCTGCCTCCAGGATACCGCCGGCCACCTCCGCGGCGGGACGGCACGGCCAGTCCCGGCGGCCGGTGAGACAGCCGGCGAATATGGTGACGTCATCGGTAAAATTAATTACCGCCTCGCCGGTACGCTGCAGGTTATCCAGCGTCGTCGACGGCCGGAACGGGGCAATCAGGTAATAGTCGTCTTCGCGGCGCAGGCCCATGGGGGCGATATGCACGCCGCCGTCCGGGTTCAGGGTGGTGATGATGGCTTCTCGGATCATGGGTCACTTTTTCTTTTTGCGCGACGTTTTCCTGCGCGCCTTGAGGGTGCTGCCCGCTTCCTTGAAATCGCCTTCCTTGACGGCATGGGCGGCGCGGCTTCGGCGCTCGCTTTCCGACAGGCGTTCCGGCGGTACCGCCGCGCCCCAGTCCAGTTCCTCATCCTGAACATAGCGCTTTCCAAGCTGCCACGCAATCTGGGCCCGGGCCAGTTCCACGCCCATGTAAAAGGCATGGGGCGGATCCGCTTCCAGTTCCGCCAGGTCCGGAAACAGGCTGAACGGATCGCGGCCACTGACCAGGCCGTCCCGGTTGAACACGTGCATACCCTCGGGGCCGAGCATGACGCGATAGTTGGGATCGCGGATCGCGGCGGCCAGTTCGCGGATATCATCCAGGCTGTCGGTGAAGGGCTGGCGCGCATGGGTGGTGATCAGGGAGTCGTCGATGCCCTTGGGCAGGCTGCTCATCTCGCGGGCGTAGTGCATCATGCGCCGCGCCCGGTCCGCCTCGCGCACCGCCGTGCGGGCATGGGGGCTCACTTCCGTGGTCAGGACGTGGTTGATGTCCAGTTCGGAGATGAGGCCGAACAGCACGGCATTGATGCCCGTGGTATCGGCCTCGGTCAGTTCGGTGATGTTGCCGATGCCCATCATGATTTCCTGATCGGGAAAGCGTTCCCGCAGGCGGCTGTAGCGCAGCAGGGAAGCGGCGAAACCGAAATGGACGGGATCGAGCACACTGTCGGCGATGAACGGCCGATTCTCCGCACGCAGGGTGTCCATGGCGCGGTACAGCGACTCCAGGTCGCCGTGGGACTCGGGTATCAGGATCGGCACTGCCGCCGTCTCCCGGGCGATCCACAGCGTGCTTTCCCTGAGACTGAGCAGGTAATCGGCACCGGCGCGGGCGCCGCGCAGGAGATCCTCCTCCTCCAGGGAATCGATGCTGACGCTGAATCCCGCGTCCTTGAGCGTACGGATCGCCTCCTCCAGGTGGGGGAACGGCGTATCGGGCAGACAGCCGATATCGATGACGTCGGCACCGTCACGGGCATAACGCCGCGCCCGGTCCAGGATGGCATCGATATCCATGGAGGGCGCCTCGACAATTTCGGCAAAGATGTTGACGCTGTAACGGCTGAGATCCGGCGGCCGGACGCTGCCGCCGAAGAAGGCGGGAAGATTCTTGAGATCCTCGGGCCCGCGCTCCACCGGCACGCCCAGTTCCCCGGCGAGCGGCTCCAGCTCGCCGCGGCACAGCCCCGGGACCAGGATCCGGTCCGCGCCCCCCGCATCCGTCACGCGCTTGCGGATCAGGCTGGCGGTCATCAGGGCGGCGACGGAAATGCCGATATTGCGCACTTCCCAGGTGAACGCCGGCGCCAGGTCCTGCAGCACCCGGTTGAGGCGCTGTTCCGCCAGCTTGCCGGTAAGAAAGAGGATATGTTCAGCCATGCCGGTATCGCGGGACGTACCCGGCGGCGCCGGGCGCTGCTGCGCTCCTGAAACTGGTTATAATGAACCGATTTTGCCTGAATTCGTCTGCCCTGAAACCTGTCATATTAAGCAAGCCCGTCGATGATACTCTGAGTTCGTTGTTATGAATTTATACGCCACTGATTTTACTGGTATTTATATGATATTTCTTCAGCCGCCGCCGGAGGCGCCATCCTGGCATGGAAATCGCTCGGTATATTTCTCAAACCGGGGATCCCGCGCCTCCAGGCCGCAGGATCCCGGTGCCGGCAGTGTCCGGCAGTCCAGACATGTTACAGCCGGAGAATACCTGTCGTGAGCAAAGAGGAACAGCGCAACCCCTGGAACCGGGCGGAGTTCGAACAACAGCTGCGCGCCCGGGAGCGGTATTACCATATCCATCATCCCTTTCACGTGCGCATGAACAGCGGGGAACTGGACAGGCCCGCCATCCAGGGCTGGGTGGCCAACCGCTTTTATTACCAGACCACCATCCCGGTCAAGGACGCAGCCATCATGGCCAATTGCCGCGATCGCGACGTGCGTCGCCAGTGGGTGCAGCGCATACTCGATCATGACGGTATCGAGGGCGAGGAAGGCGGCATCGAGGCCTGGCTGCAGCTGGGCGAGGCGGTGGGCCTGGCCCGGGAAGAACTGGAATCCGGTCGCCACGTCCTGCCCGGGGTCCGCTTCGCCGTGGACGCCTATTACCAGTTCGCCCGCCACGCCACCTGGCAGGAGGCGGCCTGCTCCTCCCTGACCGAACTGTTCGCGCCGACCATACATCAGAAACGGCTGGACAGCTGGCCGGACGCCTATCCCTGGATCGACAAGCAGGGTTACAACTATTTCCGCAAGCGCCTCAACGAGGCCCGGCGCGATGTTCAGCACGGCCTCGACATCACGCTGGATTATTTCCACACCCGTGCGGAGCAGGAACGCGCGCTGGGGATCCTGCAGTTCAAGCTGGACGTGCTGTGGACCATGCTGGACGCCATGTGGATGGCCTACATCGAAAAGATGCCGCCTTATTACTGCTGCGGTGATTGAACATGGCCGCATTTACACAAGACGATATACCCCGTATCAACTCCATGTTCCGTTTCCAGTGGGAGGAGGCGCAGGACTGCTATGTACTGCTGTATCCGGAGGGCATGGTCAAGCTCAGTCCCAGCGCCGGAGAAATTCTGAAGCGCTGTGACGGCGAAAAATCCGTCGCCGCCATCATTACCGGACTGAGCGAGCAGTATCCGAACGCCGACCTGGCGGATGACGTGTTGAAGTTTATCGAGGAGGCTGTCAACCATGGCTGGATCAATATCTAGCGCAGGCAAACCCCTGTGGTTGCTGGCGGAGCTGACCTATCGCTGCCCGCTGCAGTGCCCGTACTGTTCCAACCCCGTGGATATCGCCCGCTATCGGGAGGAACTCGACACCGAAGACTGGTTCCGTGTCCTGCGGCAAGCCCGCGCCATGGGCGCCACGCAGCTGGGCCTGTCCGGCGGCGAACCCCTGCTGCGCCGGGACCTGGAGGACATCATCGCCGAGGCCCGGCGCCTGGGCTACTACAGCAATCTCATTACCTCGGGCGTGGGCATGGACGACGACCGCGTAGCGGCATTCCGGGAAGCGGGACTGGATCATATCCAGATCAGCTTCCAGGCCAGCAACGAAGAACTGAACAACTACCTGGGCGGCAGCAAAACGTTCGCCCACAAGACGGCCATGGCCCGCAGCGTCAAGAAGCACGGCTACCCCATGGTCCTGAACATCGTGCTGCACCGGCACAACATCGATCAGATCCGCGATATCCTGGACATGACCGTGGCACTGAATGCGGACTACGTGGAACTGGCCAGCACCCAGTACTACGGCTGGTCACGCATCAACGTCGAACAGCTGCTGCCGACACGTGAACAGCTCGTCGGAGCGGAGGCGGCAGCCCGGGAGTACCAGGAAAAGCTCAAAGGCCGCATGAAGGTCATCTACGTGGTGCCGGACTACTTCGAGAACCGGCCCAAGGCGTGTATGAACGGCTGGGGTGCCATCTTCCTGACCATTGCCCCCGACGGCAGTGCCCTGCCCTGCCATGCCGCGGCGCAGCTCCCTGACCTTGTGTTTCCCAATGTCCGGGATCATGACGTTGACTGGATCTGGAACGACTCACCGGCCTTCAACGCCTTCCGGGGATTCGACTGGATGAAAGAGCCGTGTCGCAGTTGCCCGGAACAGGAAAAGGATTTCGGCGGCTGCCGCTGCCAGGCGTACCTGCTGACCGGCGATCCCCGCAACGCGGATCCCGTGTGCGGCAAGTCACCGTACCATCATCGACTGCAAGAGGAAGTGGAACGCCTCGGCCAACTGGCGGCCACCGGCGTGGAGAAGCCGCTGGTGTTCAGGAATATGAAGGCTTCGAAACGTCTTATGGAGGAAGAAGCCGTCGCGGCGCTGGCCAGTGAAGAGCAAGCTGTTAGAAGTGAATAGTGAATGGTGAATGGTAAATAGTAATTAGTAAAAACCATCAACGTCATCCCGGAAACTGCCCCGGATCAGGTCCGGGACAGGCTGCGCAGTTATCCGGGATCCAGCCTGGGTTAAGCGAAGGCGTGGATGCCGGATAACCCGCTACGCGTGTTTCCGGCATGACGGCTTCTTTTTCTATTCACTATTTACTATTCACTACTCACTGTTTTTAATCGCCCAGGCCACATCCGCCGCCTGCCGGTTGGCCGTAACGTCGTGGACACGGAACAGGCGCACGCCTGCCATCACACCCAGGGCGGTGGTGGCGCAGGTGGCGCCTATCAGTTCGCTGAAAACATCCACCCGGCAGATGGCTCCCATGAAGCGTTTGCGGCTGGTCCCCAGCATGACCGCGTAGCCGCTATCGACAAAGCGATCCAGGCGCGCCAGGAGCTGCAGATTATGTTCCCGGGTCTTGCCGAAGCCGATGCCGGGATCCAGGATGATATCGCCGGGTGCGACACCCGCCGCCTCCGCGGCTTCGGTCCGCTGCAGCAGAAACGCGCGGATCTCCTCCACTGCGTCGTCATAATGGGGGGCGTCCTGCATGGTCGCCGGCGTACCCTGCATGTGCATGAGCGCGACGGGCACCTTCCGGTCCGCGGCAAGTTCCAGTATGAGCGGGTCATCGCGGCCGGCGGACACGTCGTTGATCATACCGGCGCCGGCATCCAGGGCCGCCGCGGCAACCCCGGCCCGGGTGGTATCGATGCTGAGAATGACATGCTCCGGCAACTGCCCGCGCAGTCGCTCGATGACGGGCAGAATGCGTTCGATCTGGGCGGCGGGCTCTACCCGCTCCGCCCCCGGCCGGGTGGATTCCCCGCCCACGTCGATGATATCGGCCCCCTCCTCCGCCATGCGCAGCCCGTGGATCACGGCTGCGTCCACGTCCAGGAACTTCCCGCCGTCGGAAAAACTGTCCGCCGTGACGTTGAGGATGCCCATGATGATCGGTTTTTCCGACTGGAGCAGTTTCATATGCTTTCTTGCCTGTCAGAGAGATGTGAATAGTAAATGGTGAATAGTGAATAGAAAAAGAATCCTGCATGCCGGAACGCCGCATAGCGGCTTATCCGGCATGCAGGCTTGTGTTGGCTGAAAGCTGGATCCCGGATAACTGCTTCGCAGTTTCCGGGATGACGATACAGGTTTTTACTATTCACCATTTACTATTCACGATTCACGCCTTTAGTAGCTCCGCCATTTCATCCGTGGCCGTCACCAGCGCGTCGGTCATGACCGGTTCGCCGGCCAGGTGGCCGCCGTCCCGGACCACGGTGAGTCGCGACTGCGGCAGCGCGCGGTGCAGGGCCCAGGAGGCGCTCAGGGTGCAGGTCATGTCGCGCCGGCCGTGAATAATGTGTATGGGAACATCCGGCAGCCGGCCGGCATGGGCGAGGATTTGATTCTCCTCGATAAAGTAACGGTTACGGGCATAATGGGTTTCAATCAGGACCTCGTGCAGCACCTGTTCCTCGTCCACGGCTGTTGCCGTGATTTCGGGCAGCATCCAGGTGACAATGGTCCCCGCCCAGTCCGACCAGGCGCGGGCGGCTCGCCGGCGCAATGCCTCATCTTCGCCGTGTACCCGGCGGTAATAGGCCGCCACCGGATCGCGCTGTTCCGCCTCCGGCAGGAAGTCGATGAAGTTCTCCCAGGCCTCGGGAAAGATGCGGTTGTCGCCGCTCACCATGAACCAGTCCAGGTCCTCCTGCCTGGCGAGGAAGGTGCCGCGCAGGATCATTCCCCGGACCCGTTCGGGATGGGTCTGGGCATAAAGCAGGCCCAGGGTCGCGCCCCAGGATCCCCCGTACACCAGCCAGGTATCTATCTCCAGCTCGCGGCGCAGGGACTCCATGTCCGCGACCAGGTCCCAGGTCGTATTGTTGCGTGTCTCGCCGCGCGGCGTGGAACGGTTACAGCCGCGCTGATCGAAAATGATGATCCGGTATCTTGACGGGTCGAAATAACGGCGGTGATTTTCATTGGAGCCCGATCCGGGGCCGCCGTGCAGGTAGATGACAGGGATGCCCTCGTCGTTGCCGGATTCTTCGTAATAGACCCGGTGCATACCGTCGGCGGCGAGGGTACCGGTCGCATTTGCCTCAAGTTCGGGATACAGCTCCCTCACGGGGAGGTCCTGCCGTACCGGCACGGGCATTTATTCTTCCCGGGTTCCTGGTTTCGTGGAGCGCAGTTGTTCTGGGTCAAAACTTGTGGGGTCTTCCGCTGCCGGACCGGCTCAGAGATTGTTCAGTATCTCCTTGCGCTTGTTATTGTATTCCTCATCGGTAATCAGTCCTTTCTTCTTCAGGCTTTCCAGCGTCTTCAGCCGTTCCTCCACGCTCTGGGAACCCTTGGGCTGCTCTGCCATTTCCTTGCGCATTCTCGCCAGTTCCAGCCGCATTTCGCGGTTCTGCCGCGCCATGCTGGCGGCTTGCTGCTGCAGCGCGGCGCTGCCGCTGTTCGCGCCCGCATTATCGGACTGTTGCTTCTGTTGCAGCTGTTGCTGCTCCGCCAGGTAGGCATGCGCGGCCTTCGGGACATCCACTTCAAACCAGTCCCGGCGTCCGTCATGGGTGTTGATGCCGTCCTTGGTGATAACGTCCTTCTTGAAGCCCGAAGACGACCCGCGGCTGCCATGGTCGAATACATACATGATATCCGGATCACCGCCGGTACTGGCAATGGCTCTTTCCTTGAAGCGGTCCGCCGGCCGGTTGTAATCGCCGATGATGAGATTGAGCTTGCCGTCCACGTAGAAGACACGGCCTGCCATGTACTGCGTAGTCGTTTCATTGAGAAACCCGACGTGCTGCTTGGCCAGGACGAAAGTGATGTCCTGGTCCGGCCGCGCCTTGCGCAGCCCCTGCGCCAGGTACTGGCCGAGCGTCTGCGCCTGACCGACGGAAAACAGCCGGTTGACTTCATCGCTTTTGAGGTAGTGCTTGTTCCAGATCCGGAACGACATCAGGGCGTCGGTAATATCCCTGGCGTTCAACTTGACAGGCTGGTCATTGGGCTTTTTGGCGTCGTCTTCCTGATCCACCAGCTTGATGCGCAGATTCTTTCCTGACTGCCACAGGATCTGGTTGGCGTGGGCGGGGAGCTGGACAGCGGCCAGCGCCACAAACACGAGGATAGTACGTACGAGAGGTTGTCTGATCGGGTTCATGAGCATATAGACAAATAATGGTCGATTAGGTTTATCCGCCAGGGAATGGCCGGATTCTAGCACAGACGCGCGGGTTAACGTATGCCGCCCGGTTCCTGCGCTGCCGCAGGTTCCGCATTGTAAAAGAGATCTTCGCCGCCGCGCAAAAATGAACCGGTATTTCAAAGATTTGGTTAATTTTGCATTAGCCGCGGGTAAATTCGGTGACGAACAGTATAAAAAAAGGCGCACCGAAGTGCGCCTTTTAACAGTTTACAAACAGTCGTTGTTATCTTGTCTGGCTTACCAGAGTATGAATCCCCCCACTGAGAACCCGTCAGCCTTGAAGCCAAGCTGGTGATTGCTTCTGTAGGTGTTGTACTCGGCCACCACCTTCAGCCAGGAATTGACGTCGTGATAGACGCCCACCGTCAGCAACTGGTTGGTGATGCCCTGTCCGGAGCCCGCTGCAGCGCCCAGGGCGGCCACCTTGCCGGCCTTGATGGCATCCTGACGGGACACACCCCAGCTCACGCCGACCTTGGTCTTGCCGTTGAAGGTGTACGTGCCCTGCACGTAGTAGCCCTCGTTGGTGGCTTCATCGCAGCTGATGCTGCCGCACAGGAAGCCGTTGCCGGCGCCGGCATTGAACAGCAGCGTACCCAGGGCCTTGCCGTAGTAGTAGCTGCCGACGATGTCGAAGCCCTGGAAGGCGACGTCCGCACCGACGTTAAAGCCGGCCGAAGTAACCTTGGGCTTGCCGGTAAGGATCTTGTTGGTCTCTTCCTGCCACAGACCGCCGGCCCAGAGGTTGAACTTGCCGCCCTGGTACTTGGTGGTGTAGGTAGCCTCGGCCTGGAACTGCGGCGTATCCGTTTCCCACATCGCGGCCTGACCGATCGGTTCCTGCGGGTCGAAGATGCCCACTTCCAGGTTGAAGCCGTTGATATCCGGGGTCTTGTAGGTAAAGCGGGTACGGAAATCCGGATAGACATAGCCGAAGCCGATGCGGCCCAGGGCCGTGCCGCCGCCATCGGGACCGGCCAGGGCGCCGACGCCGAACAGGGTCATATCCTTGAGGATGGCCTGGCGCTGGAACAGGGCCAGGGTGCGGCCGGCGCTGACGGTACCGAAGTCGCCCGAGACGTTGAAGAAGACTTCGCGCATGTCGATCGTGGAGCCCGTATTGAAGACACCCGCCTTGTTCAGGCGGCCGTCCTTGTTACTGGAGGAATCCACGGCGAAGGTGATCTGGGCCGTGCCCTTGAGGCCATCCACTTCCGGCGACTTGGCCGTCAGGGTATGGAACGCCGGCAGCAGACCCTCGTTGAGGTGGGAACTGTTCTCGCTGGTGCCGCCGTTATAGTTGAAATTGACCTGATTATAAAAGAGGTTGATGAAGCCGCCGTAGTCGACCTCCCAACCGTTGTTGCCGCCCAGCTTGATGGCGGCATTGGCCGGTGCACAAGCGAATGCGGCGACGACGGCCGATCCGAATAATGCAACCAATTTGTTTTTCATTGATTGTTTCATCATTTCCCTCCACAAGATAATGAATAGATTAACCAGAACTAAACCCTAGAGAATAAGTTCGGCCTCCCCAGCACTTGTTTTCCCTCAAATCTTTGGTTGGTATAAAAAACCGACTCGAGTCTGTTTTTGCAAAAATCCGACAGGAAAAATACTACAAACCCCTTGAGGTTGCAATGATTTGTGAAGTTTTAACAACAAGCAAAAAGGCAATTCCGGGCGGTTGTCTCTTTACCACAACACCTGCCGGAAAGAAGATTATTTTATTTATATTATTCAATAAGTTATGTTTATTACAACAGAATATCCACAGTCCGTGAAAAAACCGCTGCCATAACCGGGTCGCAGACCCCGGATTCAACCGCCACCGCGCTGGAAAGAACGATCAAATCGAACCAGAAAGTCCCGTATATGCACCGGGTCCAGGCCGTTGAAACGCAAGGTCAGGCGGGTAACGGGGATAGTGAGGGAGCCCATGCGGCGGGAGCTTTCCGTTCCGAGGCTGAGACGGATGCTGCCGTCGCTGTTTTCGAACTCGACCGATCCGGCGCCGACGGGCCGAAATTCCTGCCCGAACGCCAGCACCAGCACGCGCCGGAATTCGGCGTGGCTAATGCTCATCTCACGCGTGATATCCTGCATCAGGACGCAAAACCGCTGCTTCAGCCGCCCGCCACGGGCGGCCACACGGCGAGCACGTCACCTTCCTTCAATACGGTACTGTTGCGCGCTTCCGGCTGGATATAAACGCCGTTGAGCAGAACGATGTGGACGAGTTCTTCAGGCAGATTGAAACGCTCTATCACCGCCGTCGCCGTCGTGCCGTCCGCGAGATCCATCTGCACGCTATTGTCGCTTGCGTTTTCCGGCAGGTAGCGGGTCAGGCCCGCATAGAGTTTCACGGTTAGCGGCATGGCGGCAGGCGTATGGCGTTTATGATTTTCCGTGTCGCCCCCGCACCGGCACGACGGGCGGTGTCGGCGGCGTGGGGGCCACGGCCGGGATTACATGACAGCGGCGTTATGACCAATCGCCTGGGTACTGCCCAGGTAGGCTTCCATGATGCGTGTCGGATCTTCGAGCAGGTGATCTTTCCATTTTCCGAGTTTCAGCCTGGTCTGGATCAGACCGCGCAGCACGCCGACATGCTGGGTCAGACCCAGGGCCTGCGCGCCGACCATGACATCATCCTCGAACTGCAGGCACAGATAACGATAGCGATCGGGATCCTTCAGTTCCACGGATTCTCCGCCGTCCACACCCATCCACAGTCCGTAGGACGTCGAAACCAGGCCCAGGGTATCGAGCACGTTCATGTTCACGCTGCCCTGGTGACGGCTGTCCCGCCCGGCCATGTTCAGGGCGGCAATGCGCCCGTGATCGGCTGCGGTCGGCTGTATGGCCTGGACGCTGTATTCTCCCGTGGAAAAATCGCGGCCCTGGCAGACATCACCGGCAGCGTAGACATCGGGATGGCTGCTCTGCAATCGATCGTTGACCAGTACGCCGAAGTCCGTGTTGATACCGCTGTTCTCGAGAAAGGCGATATTCGACTTGACACCGGTGGCGGCGATAACCAGGGAAGCATCCAGGACCTTGCCGTTGTCCAGCGCCACCTTCAGTTTGCCGGCGCCCGACTTCTCTATGGATTCGACGCGGGTCGAGGTGAGCACGGTGATGCCCTTGGACTCGCACCATTGCTTGATGAGCCCGCCCGAGACATGGTTCATCATGCGGGGCACCATGCGATCTTCCATCTCTATCACGGTGAGATTGACACCGCGTGATGCCAGCGCCTCGAGGATAATGCAGCCTATGAAACCGGCGCCCATGAGCACGACGTTGGAACCCTTGCGCGCCTTTTTCGCGATATTCCTGGCGTCCTCCAGGGTCCAGCAGGAGTGTACGCCCGGAAGATCCATGCCCGGGATAGGCGGGCGGACCGGGTGGGAACCGGTGGCGATAAGCAGCTTGTCGAAAGCGATACTATTGCCCGATGCCAGCGCCAGGGTCCTGGCTCCGGCGTCCACTCCGTCTACGCGGTCATTGATCAGGTCAATGCGCTGGCTGTTGTAATGGGTCCTGCCCTTGCGCAACCAGGTACCGTCTTCCTCGATGCGCTGCGTGAGAACATACGGCAGCGCCATGCGCGAATATGGCAGTTCCGGTTCATCGCCGATAATGCTGACAGCGGCGTCCGGATCCGTCTTGCGCAGCGTTTCCGCCGCAATCACGCCGGCAGGCCCGGCTCCGATAATCACATGCTGCATGCTGTCATCTCCACATTTCCGAGTTACTTCTTCACCCCATGTAAAGATGATCTCGCAAAGGCGCAAAGCCTGTCCCGGACCCCGATCCGGGAACGCCAAGAAACACCAATTCAATTGGTCTAAAAACTTTGCGGCTTGGCGTCTCTGCGAGATCCATTGTTTTTTAATACAACCCGTAACGCTTAAATACCGAGGCGCTTGCGCGTTTCACCGGTGGGCACGCCTTCCTTGTCCCAGCCGCGTACCTGGTAGTACTCCGGCAGCATCTCGGCCAGATTGTTGGTCATGCCCTTGGCCGGCCCGGAGTTGGCCGGCTCCTTGACCAGGCGATCCGGCAGCTTGTCCTCCTTGCCCGATACACCCGCGGCCAGGTTGAAGTCGCGCTCCATGTTCCAGATGCGCTCCCCCACCTCGACCAGTTTCTCCGGCGACCAGTCGCCCTCGCAGGCGGCGTCGATCTGGGCGGAGATATCCTCGATAGTCCAGCCGAAGGTGGCGAACACGCACAGGCCGGAGGAATCCACGGCGGCGGTGGCGTCCTGGAACGACTTGACCAGTTCCGCCTTGCCCTCGGTCACCAGGGGATCGGTCTTGACCGGAATGCCCGCCACTTCCGAGGACACCGTGTAACCGCGCAGGTGGCAGGCACCGCGGTTGGAGGTGGCATAGGCCAGGCCCATGCCCTGGATGCCGCGGGGATCGTAGGCCGGGAATTCCTGGCCCTTGACGGTCATGGACAGTTCCGGGTGGCCGTATTTCTCGCACAGGCGCTTGGATCCCAGGCCGAGATCCAGGCCGAAGCCCTCGCCCCGCGCGGTCACCTCGGCGGCCCAGCTCAGCGCCTCGGCGGAACCGAACTCCAGATGCATGCCGCCGGTTTCCTTTTCCGTGATCACACCCATACCGTACAGCTCCATGGCCGCAGCCAGGGTGGCGCCGAAGGAAATGGGATCCATGCCGTCCTCGTTGCAGAGGAAATTGGCATAGGTGAGTGCGTCCAGATCGTCCACACCGGTGTCGCAGCCCAGGGCCCAGGCCGCCTCGTATTCCAGGCCGCCGGAGGCGCCCCAGTACTCGGGTTTGTTCTTGACGGTGAAATGCCCTTTCTCCACCGTGGAGATGCGGCCGCAGGCGATGGTGCAGGCGAAGCAGCCGGCATTGGTGACCAGGTTGGGCTTGCCGTCACCCGGGCGCGGCTGGTGCATGGCCTCGCCGGAGATCCGGCCGGCACCCTCGAACTGGGTTTCGCGCATGTTGCGCGTGGGCATGGCCCCCACCTCGTTGATGATATTCATCATGGCCTGGGTGCCGTACTCGGCGAAGCCGTGGCCGGTCATGGGGCTTTCCTTGAGCGCTTTCTTGGCGTCACTGACCGCCTGCATGAAACGGGCCGGATCCTTGATGTTGCCGACACCGCGGGTGCCGCGCACGGTCACGGCCTTGAGGTTCTTCGAGGCCATCACCGTGCCCACGCCGGAGCGCCCCGCGGCCCGGTGCAGATCGTTGACGATGGCGGCATACAGGCAGCCCTTCTCCGCCGAGCGGCCTACGGTGGCGATGCGCAGCAGCGGATCCTGGTGTTTCTTGTGCAGCCATTCGTCGGCCGCCCACACAGACTTGCCCCAGATTTCGTCCGCCGGGAGCAGTTCCGCCTTCTCGTTTTCCACATGGAGATAGACGGGTTTCGGGGACTTGCCTTCGAAGATGATCATGTCCCAGCCCGCGTTTTTCATCTCGGCGCCGATAAAACCGCCGGAATTGGAGCAGGCGATGCAGCCGGTGAGCGGACTCTTGGTCACCACCGAGTAGCGGCCGGCGGTGGAAGCATGGGTACCGGTCAGGGGGCCGGTGGTCATGATCATCTTGTTGTCCGGTCCCAGGGCGTCGCAGTTGGGATCGATTTCCTCGACCAGGTACTTGCTGGCCAGCCCGCGCTGGCCCAGGTACTGGTCCGCCCATTTCATGTTCAACGGTTCCTCGGTGATCGTCCCCTTGCCGAGATCGACCCGCATTACTTTTCCTGTCCAGGCCATGGTTCGTTCCTCCTTCAGCTTCCGGCGCCGAGTCCGGCGGA
>Ga0102944_1000952_pt1 | contig 20630 bp, 18 predicted proteins | sample SalPonD_shore_MG_FD_78172 | JGI IMG/M metagenome (GOLD analysis project Ga0102944, IMG submission 78172) | Salt pond soil microbial communities from South San Francisco under conditions of wetland restoration - Salt Pond MetaG... | ecosystem: Environmental > Aquatic > Marine > Intertidal zone >...
CAGGTTAATTAATTTAGTGGGAAAAGATAAACTAACGAGTGTTCGAGATATTTTCGAGCAATTGAATATGCCACTTTAAATCCTGCAAAACGGTATCCATATTTTGCTTTACATCCAGATCATTAAAACGTACTACGGTAACTCCCTTTGCTTCGAGATCCTGCTGCCGACTCAGATCATACTCTGATTTGTAGTCGTGGCTACAGCCGTCGATTTCGATTGCGAGCATTAACTCCCGGCAAAAAAAATCAACAATATAATTGCCAATTGGCTTTTGGCGATCGAAATCACAGCCAAGCTTTTTTCCTTTGATTTGCTGCCACAATAGAACTTCGGCCAGTGTGCTGTTATTGCGAAGCTTCCGCGCCAACGGCACCAACTTGGGATTATATAGGATAAATTTTCGACTCATCAATAGTAAGACCACCCCAACAGGTGATCCTTACGAAATAATTTATCCTGGACCTAAACACACCCCGACCTTCGCGAAAACCCTCGCGAAGCCCACCCCTCTCGAGAGGGGATTTATTACTTGCCGTTTTTGAAGACCTAATTCTAATTGCAGAAATAAGTCGGAGCTTTTGGTGAGCAAAGGGCCTAAAAAGCACTTATAATCCCCTCCCAGGAGGGGTGCCGAGGATAACGAGGCGGGGTGGGTTCACAGAGCAATTACCAATAATGAGACTCAGGACAATCTCCCACCCCTTTCAGCACAATAAGCCCAACCCTACCGGAAATTTATTCGTGCTGAGCCCCTTCCTCAAGGGAGGATTTACTTACTATGAAGCCTGGTTTTTCTTCGAACTCACCTTGGACCAGCCTATGAAAGGCCGGTTCTTTCTGTATTAGTCAGCATTAGCGCATCGATTCATTCAGGAACTTTAATCTATCAAGAGCATAAAAATGAACAATGAATGATCATCATAAGCTCATTGTTAGAAAGAAGTGTAGTATCTAATCGACAAACCAATGACAAACAATAAGTTATGAAAATATCACATCTTTTAACCGCGTTTTTGGTTTTTGCTCTTGCTGTAGCGGGATGCAGCAGTAAGAAAAAAAATAACAATATGAACGAGCAAGGAAACCAAGAAAAAATGGCAGAGTCGAATGCTTCTAACGGAAGCAAAGTGACATCGATGAATAGTGATTTTTCTGCAAGTCTCTCGGGAGATAATGAAGTACCCGATGCTGTAGAAACGGACGCCAGCGGGGAAGCCTATTTTAAAGTTAATAGCGACAGTACCGAGCTTAGCTATACAATTAACCTTAGCAAGGCCGACAGTGTTATTATGGCACATATTCACTATGGTACCAGCGAGGATAACGGACCTATCTCCGTCTGGTTATATCCTGCACCGGATAATCAAACGAAATCTTTAGAACCGGGTCCCATTAACGGTACACTCAAAAGTGGTACGGTTACCGACAGTACCCTAAGCGGACCATTTAGTGGAAAAACGGTACTTGACCTTGTTCATGCTATTCAGCACGACAGTGCATATGTGATGATACATACCAGTGCACATCCCGAGGGTGAGCTGCGTGGACAAATTGAATCTTCGATGTAATACCGTGTGTGTAATTTTTTAAAAATCTGATTAAACTAAAAAAAGCCTCTGCAGTTTAATCGACCCTGCAGAGGCTTTTTTGATAGATCTTTCAAAGATCAGTGAAAAATTAAAAATCAGTAAATCACTTACCGTTACACATCTTGTTTTGTGGATTAGCATTTCAAAGTATATAATTAAGGTGAATACGAGATAAGAATTTAATCCACAATAGACCAAATGTACTTTTTAGAAGAGGCTAATAAGTCATCCCCCTGCCCCCCCTTCGTTTGCACGACTTGCCCGGGTTGTTGAATGTGGGCACAAGGGGGACTTTTGGGGAGCATTGGAGTTACTACATTTTTTGGGAAAGGAGCCTGATCCGGCATTAGAAGACCGGGCGCAGCCCGAAGAGCGGTGAGTGAGCAATTCATACCGGCTGGATCTCTGATGCAGACACCCAAAGTGAGGGACCATTGAATTGGTCCCGCTTGCTGGTCCCGAAAGCTATCGGGATTTGATCGTTCAAAAATAGCGACAGATCTAAGCTCCCTATGATAACAAGTGTAAATCTTCGGTATCGGTTAGCTGGCTCAAAGTTATGTCGAACTCAGGTTAATTACTGTCCTATCCATAAACGTATTATAGTGCAGACGCTGTTCAACTCCAACCGAGGTATAACCAGTATAGTATTGATCTGTTAATTTACTATATAAAATAATAGGTGTAATACATTTCCTAAAATAAAAAAAGCCCTCTGGTTTGGACCAAAGAGCCTTTCCTTTTGAGCGGAAGACCGGATTTGAACCGGCGACCCTCACCTTGGCAAGGTGATGCTCTACCGCTGAGCTACTTCCGCTTTTGAGAGTCCCAAATATAAGGCGATAAACTGATACTTTTCAACAGAAATTTGGGAAAATTTATTTTTCTTCGATATCCAGATGTAGCACATCTCAGAAAGTGTACTACATCTTTGTTAAATCATCGCCGAATTTTTTGCCGTACTTCTTTTGATAGAATTTCATTTTTCAATTTTTCATCATCCGGCAAGGTAGGTCGGTCGCGATAGCGGTCAACGACACAAATAAATCCGAGTGGTTCTCCCTTGTCGGCATGGAATTGGTGCAGGGTTTCGGGGGCAATAAATACCACATCATGCAATGCAATATCGTGCAGAGAATCTCCCAAAATGACCGTACCACTGCCACGAATAATAATAACGGAATGTGGATGCCGGTGATATTCGAAGGAAGTATAGCCGCCGGCTTCGACTTCAAAGTAACGCGTCTGGAAATTCAAAGCCTGCTCATCTTCTTTTTCTCCTAGCAGGGAATACCGGTGGACGCCTTTATAGCAGCTTGTATCGTCCTTATATTTTTTTCGCTCAACCGATTCCCACTGGTAATTGGAACACTTGATTACTTTTGACTTATTTTTCATCGTGATCCACGAACTTAATTTTGACTTATTTTCTGGCAGAATTGCTCAGAAGCGGCTTGTATCCCATCCTCATGCTCATATAAATTTCCGCCAATTAAAAAAGCGGTGTCCTGGCCGTATTCTTGAATCCAACGTTCCACATTTTGCATTTTTATACCACCGGCCGGCATCGGCAAAGACTTTTCAAATGGGCTCTCCTCATCCCGCGCCGCCCTGTTAATGGCTTTGCATTCTTCCGTTGTAAAGGTAAAGCGCCCGCCTTTATTGGGATAGATGACGAAATCAGCTCCCAGCGCACGCCACAGCTGTCCATATAAAAAACCGGGTGAAAGTCCCTGGGTTTCGTGGGTAGTAAGTCCGCCGGAAAAAGCGGGATGAGCGATTATTGGCAAATCAACCTCCAGCCGTGCCAACCTGTGCATCGTCTCGAGTCCGGTAATATGCGGACATATTAAAACACCATCTGCCCCCATTTGGGCCGCCTTTTTATATCTTTCAACAGATTCAGAAGCAAATGCGGTAATATTTGGATAGTAATAGGAACGGCGTCCATTTTTTTGGGCGGCCTGTTTTATCGCTGATACACAGGCCTCAACCCTTTCCTCGAATGGAGCAAACTCCTGGTTTGCCAGGCCGTGATCATCTTTTATGATATCAATGCCTCCCAGGGCAAAGCGATAGCATAAATCAGCTAGCTCCGATGGACTGCTTCCCAGCGGTTTAAGTGCTGTACTACTTAAAGGACGGCTTGAAATATCATATTTATTTCTAATGCCATCAATTCCATAGCTGGGCCCCTCGAAAACGATTTTATACAACTTCGACCATTCGCCATTCAAAATTCGGATGCCGGGCTGCAGAGAAATATTGCCGTAAAGAATGTTCAAAAATTGGGATATATCATCGCCCACATCGGCGATCGGCCATGAAATGACGACCCGGTATTGTTCTTCGCCTAATTGTTCTCTCCCAACCGGCTTGCCGACTGCTTTTTCTTCAATTCCGGCATTCAGTACCCCGCGAGGCAATTCGGTCGTTTGTTCAAGGCACATTCCTTCGACTTTCTGGTCGATCTGTTCTCCCTGTTGAACCGTCACCTGGTATGTAATTTTGAAGGTGCCCATAGTTTTATTTAAAGGGAGATTTTAATCTATCTTTACCATCCTAATTATAAAATAATAGTCTCGCTTCTTTTTGGTCCTTTGGATAAAATCGTCAGTTCCACTCCCAGGTATTCCTGAATAAAGTTTAAATATTTTTTAGCATTTTCCGGCAGATCATCATAGTCGTTACATTCGTCCAGCGATTGCTGCCAGCCGGGCATCGACTTATAAAGAGGTTTTACTTCATCAAGATCGGGAAGGTCAAGTGGAAAGACATTCGTCACTTCCCCATCAATCTCATACTTGGTGCAAAGCTTAATCTCTTCAAAATCATCGAGTATATCCAGCTTGGTAATAGCCAGCTCATTCATCCCATTAACGCGTACCGCATATTTCAGGGCTACCAGATCAATCCAACCGCAGCGGCGTGGACGGCCGGTCGTTGCCCCGAATTCGTGCCCTTCGGCCCGAAGTTTTTCGCCCGCTTCATTGTCCAGTTCCGTAGGAAACGGCCCGTTGCCGACCCGCGTGCAATAAGCCTTGGTGATCCCCATCACTTTATCGATCGCGGTAGGAGGAATACCTGATCCGGTACAAGCTCCGCCAGATGTGGGACAAGAGGACGTCACGTAGGGGTAGGTTCCATGATCAACATCCAAGAGACTGCCCTGCGCCCCTTCCAGCAAAATCTCTTCACCGCTTTCGATAGCATCATGCAGGAGCGCACTGGTATTCGTAATATACGGGCGAAGTTTTTCGGCTGATTCCAACAGATCCTCGATAATGGATTCTGCTTCGATGGTCTCATGTTTGTAGATATGCCGGAGGGCATCGTTGATATCCGCAATATTTGCTTTCACCTTTTCGCGGAGTTCTTTCGGATGGAATAGATCCGACATCCTAATACCCACACGAGAGACTTTACTCACATAAGCTGGACCGATACCGCGTCCGGTTGTACCAATAGCATCCTCGCCACGGTGTTTCTCTTTCACCTGGTCCAACAACTGATGATAGGGCAAGATAATATGGGCCGATTTACTGATCTTTAGGCGATCCCTGAGATCAGTTCCCAGTTTTTCTACTTCCCTGATCTCTTCCAGCAAAGCATGCGGATCGATGACTACGCCATTCCCGATAACACAGGTGGCTTCTCCGTTAAATATACCAGATGGAATAAGATGCAGCACAATCTTCTTGTCGCCAAACTCGAGTGTATGTCCGGCATTGGCTCCCCCCTGGTACCGGACAACATATTGTGCATCCCTGCTTAACAAGTCAACGATTTTCCCTTTCCCTTCATCGCCCCACTGGGCTCCAACAACTACACGAATTGACATAATAATCTTTGCATAAAAAAGGGGGTGAATAATACACCCCCTTATACTTTAAAAATTTAGAATGAATTATTCTTTTTCAGAATCCGAATAAGATTCGACGGCTTCTTCAAGCGATTTAAAATGCTTGAATACCGTAATCAACTTGGTAACCACCAACAGGCTTTCAATTTTATCGGTAGCATTGGCAATACGAAGATCGCCGCCTGCTTTGCGCATGGTCGTTAATCCACCAATCAACATTCCCAAGCCGGAAGAATTCATAAACTTGACTTTGCTAAGATCGGCAACGACATTCGTCTTATCATCTTCGATAAGCTCATGTAGTTTTTCGTTAAGTTTTACGGCATCCGGGCCCCCCATCACATTGCCTTTAAACTCAATGACTACACAATTATAACGTTCAGTTACATTAAAATTCATTTTTTGATCTCCTGCTGGTTAATAATTTCGGACTTATGATTAAGCATTTTATTTCTTTTGTTTTCTAAGATCCATAGCCAATGGACTAGCGACAAAAATAGAGCTATAGGTACCAACGATGATACCCAGCATCAAAGCAAAGGAAAATCCTTTTAAGACCTCTCCGCCAAAGATAAATAACACGGTTACCGTAAACAAGGTAGTCAATGAAGTAATAACTGTACGGCTTAACGTATCGTTAAGACTCTTGTTAATCATCTCACTTTCCTCCATCGTTTTATAGAGCAAGCTGTTCTCCCGGATACGATCAAATACCACCACCGTATCGTTGATCGAATAACCCACAATGGTGAGAAAGGCCGCCACAATGGCTTCATCAATCTGCAGATTAAAGGGTAAAATATTCGAAAATATGGTGAATATCCCCAGTACAATCGTGACGTCATGGAATAAAGCGGCAACCGCACCTGCCGAGAACGCCCAATCCTTAAATCGTATCAGGATATAAAGGAAAATCACGATCAGCGAAAAGATGATGGCATTAAATGCTGCATCCTTTAGGTCTTCGGCAAAACGGGGGCCTACGATATTTGTCTTGATAACATTAACTCCAATCTTTGGATAAAGCTGGCCAAGACTCGATATGATCGTTTTCTGGACTTGAGTAATATCGCCCGGGTTATCGGTTCTGACAAGTATATCCCTGTCAGAGCCAAACTTTTTCACCACAGGTTCGCCGTTCAGTGGATCAGCCAGGTTATTTCGAATCTGGGTGACTTCCACCGGTTGCGTAAACTCCAGGACAAATTCCTTTCCACCCCTGAAATCGATACCGTACTGCAGGCCTTTAGTTAAAATTCCAATGACAGAAGCCGCAATCAAAATGCCCGAAATTATATAGGCATATTTGTGAACTTTGATAAAATTAAAATTTGGTGTTTCAAACCATCTCATAATAGATATTCCTCTTTAGATATTGAATTTCTTTATTAACCGAAACTTATTTCAGTCGATCTGTCACGCGTCAGATAATCAACGACTACGCGGGTAATGACGATAGCACTAAACAACGATGCAACAATACCCGCCATCAGTGTTACGGCGAATCCTTTAATCGGACCTACCCCGAAGCTGTACAAGATAATACCGATAAAGAAGGTGGTTACGTTGGCATCCATAATAGCACTCATAGCATTTGAATACCCTCCTTCTATTGAGGCTCGTAACGTCTTCCCGGACCGGGCCTCTTCCCTGATTCGGTCAAATATCAGTACGTTGGCATCTACCGCCATACCTATAGTTAACACAATACCGGCAATACCGGGTAAGGTAAGGGTGGCCTTAAAGGCGGCCAGTATTCCGAGGATAAAGACCATATTCAGAATCAATGCCAAGTCGGCAATACCTCCACCGGCGTGGTAATAAACAATCATGAAAATAGCCACGATAATAAGTCCGATAAGAGTCGAATAGAAACCGGCCTTAATAGATGCTTCACCAAGGGTAGCTCCTACGGTACGCTCCTCTACGATTTTGAGTGGGGCGGGCAATGCACCGGAAAGCAGAATGTTTACAAGGTCTTCGGCTTCACTCGGGCTCTCCAAGCCAGTAATGGAAGAACGACCATTCGAAATTTTGGTCTGAACATTGGGATACGAATACACATAGCCGTCCAGCACAATGGCAATGGGTTTACCGATATTGGCACCAGTAATACGAGCCCACTTACGAGCACCCTCAGCGTTCATATTCATCGATACGCGGGGCTGGTTGGTATTCTTGTCGAAATTGACGCTGGCATCCGATATAACATCTCCTTTCAGTTCTACTTCCGAGCGAACGCCAATCAGCTCAAACAAATCCTGCCCCTGCTGAGTAGTTGTGAACGGAGTAGCTCCCCACATGAAGACCACATTGCGTGGGATAAGTTTTTGAACAGCTGAGTTTTGAAGCAGATCATTAACCTTTGCCGTATCCTGTCCGGCGGCATAGCCAAGCGTGTATGGATTTCGACCTCTCGGATTTAGCACCTGCAGTAAGGGATTATTTTGCTTAGACCCTTGCGTAGTATCCGTTGTATCCGAGGAAGCATGCTGGTTATAATAGTTCACTAGCCGCTGTTTGGCGGTGCTGATTTCGTCTTGGGGGGCAACTAAACGGAACTCGAGGCGTGCCGTTCCTTTCAACAGGTGACGAATACGCTGTTTGTTGGCAACGCCGGGCAATTCAACAACGATTCGGTTATTCCCCTGCTTAAGGATGGCCGGTTCGGCAACTCCATAGCGGTCAACACGCGTACGGATAATTTCCCTGGCCCGATTCACTGCATCATCGCGCTGCTTTTTCAGATATTTTCTGATATCATCATTACTCGAACGACGTGTAATATTATCCGAATCCGATCGATAATAACGGCTCAAGCGACCATTGGGATATTGCTGCTCAAAGGCCTGTACCATCTCATCAATTAAGTCGGTGCCATTTTCTTTGGCACGCTGCTGCCCGATATTTATAACATTAGTTAATACTGAATCGGCGTTTTCACCGGCCAGCTCTTTTAATAGCTTGGACGTTTCTACCTGCAGCGTAACATGCATACCACCCTGCAGGTCCAGCCCCAGCGAGAGTGAATTTTTTCTTAGATTTTGCAGATGCTGGGCATTCTCTTTGCGATATTGTGCCTGTTCAGCCTGTGGCAAAGTCTGGATATAGTGCTTCTCCAGCATATTCGATACTGTTGGCCACAGATAATAGATCGAGATTGCCAGAAAGGCCACAATAAATCCTATTTTTGTTCCATTACCTTTCATATTGATTGAATCCTATTAAAAAATTTAGAATTGAGTTTCTTGAAAAAAGGTGCTTCCATCCTTCAGATTAAATAAGCACCAACTATAATTATGGAAGGCGTAACGGTTAGGGAGCCCCAATAGCAATGCCACTGCTCATAGGGACAAGAGAAACAGCTATGCTCTGCGAATTAGGACGCAAAACTTCCGACCGAAGAAATGCCCGGGGCGCTTTAACGATTTCTGTAGCAGTACTACAAGCTCCTGATTTATCGACCTTAATCGGTACCAGTGATTTTACCGTTACTGTCTGCTGAACCGGTACCCCGGCCATGGTATTTTCTGTCTGGAATTGATTCCATTCAAAAAGTAACAATTGGTAAACCTGCCGGGTCTTAGCCGCTTTTGCAAAAAGAAAAGTAAACTCTTCGTTATTCCGGCGGACGATCTTCGAAGCTTTCTCCAGAACCTTATCCAGATGATCGTTTGACTCCCGGAGTTCATTCAGTTGTTTTTGCAAATCAGCTTTTTGGGATGCCGATAGCATCGTACTAAACCACCGAGCAAAGGCATGGGAAGAATATTCGGCCCTGGCCGACTGCACCATGTACAGGCTAAATCCTGTCCAGATCAGCACCAAGACAATAATACGCACGATATGTGTACGAAGTCTGTTCATATGAGGCGGAAAATAGGGAGAAAGTAAGAGTGGGACAAACGATTTCTGACTATCTTGCTCTTTTTAAAAACATGATAGCACAATATCAGAAAGGAATCTTCATCCTTATGGTTCACATACTCATCTTTTCTCATCTAATTCCGGCTGTCGCTGGTGAATAACCACATCATCCAGCCAACCATAGATAAGCGTTACGGCAAGACTTATCACACCGCTATAAAGGACAATCCCATTAAATTTTAAATCGATATGCAATACGTACACTGCCAACAATATCAGTGCAACTGATAACCCTAAAAAGATAGCAAAGCATTTAAAAAAGAACTTCATACTATATAAGTGTTGTAAATTAAATTTTGCTTTGGATTTATATAACCAGCGTTGAAAATACGAAATTTTTTGACCTGATGAAGGCAAAAAATAAATTACCAATGGGTCATGATGAAATTATTTCCAGAGGTCTTTGCAAAACCGTTCTTTTGATCAATCTCTGGATGTTCGAATTCACTCAAGCTTTGATCTTGAACAACATTCCTGGTTTTCAAAGGCCTCTTCTACTTATAACATGATCGGCAAGTTTTGGGGATTACTCCAAAACTTACTTTTTTTCGTTTTGTATGATTGAAAAAAATCTTTTTATAGGAATACTGCTTTTTTTAGCCGGATGTACAGTTCATCCCCAAAAAGACATCCCCGAACATATTCGAGGAGTTAAAAATCTGGCGGTATTCTCAAGGGATACTGAACCAACCACTTCCATTAAGTTGGTCAAGGAGGCTACTTTTGAAGCTCCTGATAAATATTCGCTGGATTGGTATGATCAAACCGTTTCATTCTATAGTTGGCTTGCCGGTATTGAAATAGACGATGCGGGAAGGGTTTTTATTGCTGATAACAAAGCCACGAAAATTCATGTATTTAGTTCGGATGGGAAGTACCTCCAAAGCATAGGAGATAAAGGTACCGGCCCGGGAGAATATCGCGGTATAACAGATACGAGAATCGTGTCAAATAAACTGTATGTCTTCGATTTTTTACAGTTTAGAACAACCGTATATTCCTTGGATTCACTGAAAGTTATTAAGGCAGAGAATGTCAAGCCGGCGGTTAATCAGGGTGAATTTGATGAAATAAAGGAATGGCTTAGATGGCGTCTGCTAATTCGAAATGATGGAACCTATCTGGCAGGTTTCAGGAAACATCGCCTGGATGCAAGGGTCGGGAGTCCGACGTATAATCTGGATAAAGCCAGACCCAAAAAATATTACTTTATGAACGACAAGAGTAAGATTATTTCTGATGAAATTTTTGAAATAAAAAAATTAAGAGAAATACTCGTTGCTCAAGTTGGAAACCGTCACCTGTCTAATTTTAGGCCATTGCCTTTCCTGGGAAAAACAATAATCACACTTTCCGATAACGATTATATTTATACAGCATGGACGGATGACTTCCTGATTAAAGTTTATGGACCGAAAGGCAACTATGTGCGCGCTTTTTATTATCCATTTGAAAAGAAGCCCATACGCAGAGAAGAACTTCTCTCCCTTTTTCACAAAGATAACAGGAATCGCAAGGTTGTTGAACATGCCGAATTGCCCAAAAAATGGCCGGTTATTTACTCCATGATCACCGATGATCAAAACCAGCTGTGGTTATCTACCATTGTGGATAAAGCTGGGGTGCGGGAATGGTGGGTGCTGGAAAATACCGGTAAGTTGATTGCGAAATTCAGTTGGCCGGATAACCGTTCTATCAAAGCCGTGAAAGATGGGTTCGCCTACGCTCTTGTGACTGACAGGGAAACCGGTCAGCAAAAGGTTGTAAAATATCGGGTTAAAATGAAATAATCGTCGCAAATCTGCGCGGATAGACATGTGAAGCCCTTATGTATCATTCACGATTTTTTATTACTATTTAATTAGTAAATAATCAATCAGGATGCATAAGATGAGACCAATCATTACTTATTTATTTTTGGCCGTTATCCTGGCGGGGTGTTCTTCAAAAGAGAAAAATAAAGTGCCCCGGCAGTTTCGGTCTCTTAAAAATCTTAAGGTTTATCCGTCGGATGTAAAGCCTGTTCAACAGATACAGCTTACAAAAGAGCAGGCATTTGGGAATTCCGGTAAAGTAATGATTGGGCTATTAGGTGATATCGCCGTTGACAGTTTGGGAAGGGTTTTTATTGCTGATATACAAAAACGGGTCATCGATGTATTTAACCCTGACGGACGGTTTCTTACGCAACTGGGAAGAAAAGGGAAGGGACCCGGTGAATTTGTTACTCTAACCGGGGTACAGATTCGTAATAAGTATTTATATGCCTATGACGGTAGGCAACAGGAAGTAAAAGTATTTACGCTTTATCCCCTGGCAAGTGATAAAACTATTATTATAGCCCAAAACAGAGGAAATTATCCGGCATTAAACAGAGCCTTCCCCTTCATAAACAATTTATATGTAAGGAATAACCATACCTATCTCGCCGAATATTTTAAAGACCCTAATGCTCAGAAATACAAAAAATGGCAAAATCTTGAATACAAGAGATTGTTTTTCCTGTTGGATCGAGCCGGAGATATATCCTCAAATAAGCTATTTGATATTGATGAGACGATGACTGAAGTAGGCGGAATAATTGACAACGTTAAAGTGTTTTTCGGACGCCCCATGATCATCTTGTCAAGTAAAAACAATATTTACGTGTCCAACGAGCATGACTACTTTTTGATTAAGATTTATAATCACGATGGAATGTACCGGCGTGCATTTTATTATCCGCATCCCAAAGTTCCATTGACGCCAAAATCAGTACATAATGGCGGAGTAACTAATACCCATTTCAGGCATGGTTTTCTTCTTAAATATGTGGATAATATGAATTTGCCTCAGAACTGGCCGATTATTAATGATATGAAAATCGACAATCAAGACCGACTGTGGGTTGCCACGACGGTAAAGAATATGAAGGTGTATCAGTGGTGGGTACTGAATTCCCAGGGCAAACTGCTGGCACGCTTCGAATGGCCGCGATCAAATGAGATCGAAGTCGTCAAAGATGGAAAACTCTATGCGGTGGAGAAAAATCCTAAAACAGGCGTTCAACAAATCGTGCGGTATCAAATTGAGATGAAATAACCGGCCCCGGATTTGCGCAGATGTACCCGGATAATCCATTTAAATCTGTGCAGATCAGTGGCCTATAACAAAAATGAGAGATCTATTATGCATTCAAAATTCATCACAGCAGTAAGTTTTGTTTTGATAATTTTACTGGGAATCGGCTGCAGCTCTAAAAATACGTCGCCATCCCAAACAAAAGTAACCGTACTTAAGAAGTATCAAACAATTGTATCATATAAGGATGACATATTGGCCAAACCCACTTTTATAAGATATGATGGCAAGTCGCATCTATTTATTTATGATGGACACAAACATCAGGTCTTGGAATTGGATGATCACGGCAAAGTGCTCCGAACATACGGACAAGGGGGACGCGGGCCCGGAGAATTCTTGATGGTAAATAATATTTTTCTGACCAAAACCCACCTCTATGTGGTTGACGGGATGCAGTATAAAATTTCCAGGTTTACACTGGATGGGAAGTTGGATGGGACTATGAATTTCGGGGAAGAAGGAACCCATGCCATGCCTCCTCCGGCCCCTCCATCGTTAGAAGTACGATCAAAAGATATCAATAACAAACCTTTTGTTACCCAGAAGGGAAATGTATTACTGTCGAATATCACGCCGCATGGAGAATTTCAGAAACTTTATTCACTTATTGATTGGAAGGGCAATACGATTTCAGATATGGGAGAAATTCCCAAGGGCAGCACCTTTACGATGGATTATGATAAATACCATGAATCGATTGACGATCATAAAATTCCGGCTTATTACAAACCGCACGCATTCCCGATTGAGGATAAAGCTAACACTGGAGCATTTTATTTGATCTACAATGCTTATCCCAAAATTGAGAAGTACAACCGGTCAGGACAAAAGCTTTGGGGGACCAACATTTCCAAAACCTCTGAGCTGGATTCTGTAACGGCTCAATTCTATCATAAATCCAATAAAATACTCGAGCGAGGCAAAGGCAGGATAGGGCTTAAAAAATACGTGATCGGCACTAGCGGTCCGAATGGATACCTATACCTGGCGTTGGGGAAATATTATTTTAAGAACCCGCCTCACAGGCTCTGGATTCATGAATTTAATAATAAGGGAAAGTTAATCCGCCGCTATAAGTTAGTATCGAAAAATGTCAACCTGGCAGCCATCTTTGACATTGATTTTGCTCACCGCCGGATATTTGTGGTTACCGGAAATGCAGCGATCAGAGCTTACCCATTTTGAAAAAATGATATGAAAAGTTGTATTACTCCCTAATTTACTGGTTGGACCACCAAATTAATGTTAATTTCCGGAAGTTGTATATGATTCCCAATCGTTCATAATTATTCTTTCTTTAAAAACATTACACTCAAAATTCTAAATATCTGATATGTCCGGTTTTAAAACATATCATCAGCACGACCAAATGGACTGCGGCCCGACCTGCCTGCGCATGATTGCCAAACACCACGGGCGTAATTACACGCTACAGTCGCTTCGCAAGAAAAGCGGGATCAACCGTGAAGGGGTTTCCCTGCTGGGCATCAGCGAAGCATCCGAAAATATCGGCTTTCGTACCATTGGGGTTAAGCTCACCTGGGAGCAATTAAAAGAAGAGGCCCCCCTGCCTTGTGTTGTTTACTGGGGACAAGAGCATTTTGTAGTAGTGTACAAAATAAAGCATAACAAAATATATGTAGCAGATCCCGCCAAGGGAAAAGTCTCCTATAAAAAATCCGAGTTTTTGCAGCAGTGGCTGAATGCCCGGGAAAACGGGCAATCCACCGGAATCGCTTTACTGCTACACACCACTCCAAGTTCTATGATCTGGAGGGTGAGAAAGGAAATAAGCTGAATTTTGAGCGATTGCTTCGCTACCTGCTTCCTTATAAAGGGCCTTGCAAAAGCCGGTGTCATGGAGTTGGGTTGCAAAGCCTTCCAATCGTAAGCATCGCTGGATAAAACTATATCAGCGGTAATTTTGTATAGTTACTGTAATAATAATTAACCGATTTAACATTATGCCCGACTCCCTACAACTAAATCTCACCAAAACCGCCCTCGTCCTCATCGACCTGCAAAAAGGAATCCTCAATTATCCGACCGAACCTCATTCTTCATCCACCGTGCTTTCCAATGCTGTTCGGATAGCTGAGTCTTTTCGTAAGCACGATGCCACGGTCGTACTCGTGCATGTCGGTTATTCTGCGGATGGCGGGGATGCCCTGAACGTCCCAACCGATGAATCGCTTTCCGGCGGCGAACGCCCGGATGACTGGATGGAATTCCCGGGGGAACTCGGCCCCGAAGAACAAGATATCGTAATTACCAAAAAGCAGTGGGGCGGATTTTATGGCACTGAGCTGGATCTGCAGCTTCGTCGCCGCGGTATCGATACGCTGGTGATGGGCGGCATTGCTACCAACTTCGGGGTGGAATCTACGGCGAGGGATGCCTACGAACGCGGTTACACGCAAGTGTTTGCCGAAGACGGCATGGCGGGACTAAGTGAAGAGGCCCACACCTTTGCTATTGAACATATCCTGCCGAGAATCGGACGGCTGCGCTCGACGGATGAGATTTTGGATGCGCTTGAAAATTAGCCTTAGTTATCCTGTATTAGGAACCCACTAGGCAAAACAGCAAAAGTTATTGAACTCTTTATTATGCCATTTGGATCAATCACAAAATAGTTTAACGCGAGAGATAAAACTCTGACAGAGAGCCTTAAATAGGCTTTCTTAAAGCCTTGTTCCATTTTTTCAACGATGAAAAAAGGAACCCAAAAAATCGGTCGAAGTACCATAGACGTGTACATGGGATTTTCATACCTGCGGAATGTTCCACCTTTCATCGGATGACTGAGCTTGTCATCCGATGAATGAACGGGGCCTGCCATTCCATTCATCCGCCTTCAAGCCCAGAATGCGGATGAAAATAGTCAGCGCAAGATTTAAGTCTAGGCTTTTATAGAGCATTCTGATCAAAATCGTAACCCGGAGCTCCTTCTTAGAGAAGTAAGGCGGGAAAATTAACCGTGATATTTACGAAGGCCTAGGCTGTAATTTTTTGCTCTTGCTCACGGTCGAACTCTTCTCTGAGATATTGCCCAGTGTAGCTGTTCTCCATCTGTGCTACCTGCTCTGGGGTTCCCTGTGCGATCATTTCTCCCCCTTCATTTCCGCCTTCTGGTCCCAGATCAATAATCCAGTCAGCGGCCTTAATAAGATCCAGGTTATGCTCGATTACGATTACCGTGTTGCCTTTATCGACCAGCTGTTGGCAGACATCCACGAGCATGCGCACATCCTGGAAATGCAGGCCGGTCGTTGGCTCATCCAGGATATAGAGCGTATCTCCGGTACCGACCTTGGCCAATTCACGGGCCAGCTTAATGCGCTGCGCTTCTCCACCCGATAGCGTCGTACTCGGCTGACCCAATCGAAGGTAGCCCAATCCCACATCAACCAACGTACCCAAAATACGATTAATAGCGGGTACCGAATCAAAAAACTCGTGGGCCTCTTTGATCGACATTTCAAGAACATCAGCGATGTTTTTACCCTTATAATAAATTTCGAGCGTCTCGCGGTTATAGCGCTTGCCGTTGCAGGTTTCGCAATCCACATACACGTCGGGCAGGAAGTTCATCTCAATTTTGCGTACGCCATCGCCGTTACAAGCCTCGCAGCGACCACCCTTGACGTTGAACGAAAAACGTCCCTGGTCATAACCGCGAATCTTGGATTCGGGCAGCTCGGCAAACAGCTTGCGGATGTGATCAAATACTTTGGTGTACGTTCCGGGATTTGAACGGGGCGTACGTCCAATCGGACTTTGATCTACCGAAATAATCTTATCCAGGTTGTCGATGCCATGAATTTGATCATAGGTGAGTGGCACCGATTTCGAATTATAAAACTCGGTTGACAATATAGGCTCAAGCGTTTGATTGATAAGTGAGCTTTTCCCGCTGCCGCTGACGCCCGTCACGCAGATAAACTTCCCGAGCGGGATATCCACATCCAGGTTTTTCAGGTTATGTCCCCTCGCACCTTCGAGCCGCAATTTCTTTCCGTTGCCTTCGCGCCGCTCTTCGGGATAAGGGATCGTCTCTTCATCTTTCAAAAACTTGGCCGTCATGGAATCAGGATCGAGCTCATCCGGCTTGCCTTGCGTCACAATTTCGCCCCCGTATTCGCCGGCCCCCGGTCCCAGATCAAGCACATAATCCGCATGCTCAATGGTTTCGCGATCATGTTCTACAACGATCACACTGTTGCCCAAATCACGCAAGGTTTCCAGCGAGCGAATCAGCTTGATATTATCACGCTGATGCAGGCCAATACTGGGCTCATCCAGAATATACAGTACGCCAACCAGCTGCGTGCCAATCTGAGTGGCAAGACGGATACGCTGCGATTCGCCTCCACTCAAGGTTTGCGCTTCGCGATCCAGCGTCAGGTAATTGAGTCCGACATTCAGCAGGAAGTCCACACGATCGCGAATCTCTTTGAGTACCTGGCTGCCAATTTTTTGCTGGCGTTCATTTAATGAAAGGTTATTAATCGTATCCCGCAGCGTAGATATATCCAGGTTTACCAGCTCATCAATCGTGTGACCGTCAATCCTGTAAGACAAAGCCTCCTTATTCAATCGTCCGCCGCCACACTCAGGACAGTCGATCTTACTCATATAGGCTTTGGCCTTATCCCGCTGCTTGTTGGATTTGCTATCCTCATACTGCTCCTTAATAATATTGCGCAGCCCCTTAAAAGAGTGTTTATAGGTAACGCTGTCTTTTCGAAAATCGTAACTCACGTCGTATTTCTTGTCCCCGCCTCCTTCGAAGATCAGGTCCAGCGCTTCATCAGAAAACTCTTTGATCGGGGTATCAAAATCCAGGTCCACCGTTTTAAGTACAGCCCGCAATTGCTTGAACACAAAAATATCGCGCGGCTCTCCAAGAAAGCGAATAGCACCCTCATTGATCGTTTGATCTTTATTGGGGATTACCAGATCGCGATCAACATCATAGGTATAGCCCAGACCATCACAATTCGGACAAGCTCCATAAGGTGAGTTAAAAGAAAAAATATTGGGCGCCGGATCTTCATAGGCCAGGCCGCTTTCGGGGTCAAATAAATTCTGGGAATAGAGATGATCTTCAAATTCCCCCTCCTCTTTGGGGACCGATAAAATCACATTCCCTTCGGCCATTTCCAGGGCCAGACGAACGCTTTCGGCAATGCGCTTTTCACTTTTTTTATTGACCACAAAGCGATCGACTACGACTTCAATATTATGCGTCTTATAGCGATCGACTTTCATATCCTCTTCCAGGTCCATCAGCTCGCCATCCACACGCACCTGCACAAATCCCTGCTTCATGGTCTGCTCAAAAAGCTCGCGATAGTGCCCCTTACGTCCCCGAACCACCGGAGCCAGACAATAAGCCTTGGTGCCCTCAGCCATATCCATAATAGTAGAAACCACTTGATCCGCAGTCTGCTTTTCCATCTTGTTGCCGGTCTTCCAGGAATATGGGATTCCGATACGTGCGTAGAGCAGGCGAAGGAAATCGTAAATCTCTGTTACCGTACCAACCGTAGAACGGGGATTGCGATTAGTCGTTTTCTGGTCGATAGAGATCACCGGTGATAAGCCGTCGATAAAGTCAACATCGGGGCGTTCCATCATCCCCAAAAACTGGCGGGCATAGGCCGATAAAGATTCCAGGAACCGCCGCTGACCTTCGGCGTAAATCGTATCGAATGCCAAAGAAGATTTACCTGAACCCGAAATACCCGTCAAAACAACGAGTTGTTCTCGGGGTATGTTAACATCAATGTTTTTAAGATTGTGTTCGCGTGCGCCACGGATAACTATATTTTCTCGCAAAGGTGGTACTAAATTTTATTCGATTAAACTTTTAAAGATATGGATAAATCGTATCTTTTGTAGCCTTAATTCATAACGGAAATATACTGTAGTGAGTATTGATTATAACTAAAAATTTTCCGCTTTAATTCGATTTACATGGAGCAACGTTCAATCGACCTGGTACAACTTTTTAAATTTTGCTTCAATCAATATAAGAAGTATGCCTCTTTTGTGATTGGTGCCACCGTTACGCTATATGTACTGGCTTTTGTGCCACAAGTATATTTTGTGTTACGTGCTCCCGAGACGCCCACTCAAAGATCGGAAATTATCAGTTTTATCCTCACCTTTGTTCAGCTTTTCTTAAGTCTGGGCTTTACCAAGATAATGCTGTTATTGGTACAGGATGCGTATGTAGAAGTCGCCGACATGTTTAATAATTTCCGTCATTTTTTAAGCTTCTTTGTGGCTAGTTTTCTTTATGGAATTTCCGTTCTCATCGGCTTATTCCTGTTAGTGGTCCCCGGCATTTTTATAGCTATTCGATTTCAATTCTATCCTTATTTCATCATCGAGCAGGGAGATTCGTCCTTCACCGCCCTTCAAAAAAGTTATTATTTGTCACAAAACCTCACCTTGGAACTCTTCTTATTTGGAATCGCAGTAGTTGCCCTCAACGCGGTTGGTGTATTACTGTTGGGAATTGGTATCATCTTTACCTATCCCCTGACCACAATGGCTACGGCTGTTGTTTACAAAGGACTGATTGAAGAATCCAATACCATTCCCACCGAGCCATATCGCACATAATTTCGAGGAACATCTGCGGTATAGAAGCACTATAAATCTCTCTGTATTTATAACGGCTTGTAACGTGATTTATTAATAAATACCATCAAAAGGAGCTTATGCGTACTATAATCAAAGGCATTTTTATTGCCTCTTTGGGACTCATTTTTTATTCCTGCAAAACCAGTCAAAGAACAGCCTCTACCAAAAACTTCCTGTACCCTTTTGTTAAGGATGATCAAGTAGGGTTTCTAAACGGCAATCTAGACAAGCAGATCTCTGCTAAATTTCGATTTATGGATAACCGAGTCTGGCCTTATCATTTTTCAGAAGGGCTGGCTGCAGTAAATTTCTTTGGCAGGATCGGTTATATAGATCGCAACGGAAAGATAAGAATTAATCCCAAATTTGATTATGCAGAAGCCTTCCATGAAGGTTTAGCCCTTGTAAAAGTCAATGGCCAATATGGCTATATTGACAAATCCGGTAATTTCAAGATTAAGCCTCAATTTCAACGGGCTCACTCCTTTCGTAATGGGACAGCCGCTGTTCAACTACCGGAAAATGGAAAATGGGGATACATCGATCCCTCTGGAAATTATGTGATTGAACCTAAATTCACTGCTGCTAAAAACTTTCACGAAGGATTGGCCCTGATACAAACACCGGAACACAAAGAATGGGGATTTATCAATCCCGAAGGCAAAATAGTTATCAAGCCCCAATACCCGGCTGCCAAATCTTTTTCCGAAGGACTGGCTCCCGTCCAATTGGGCTTCGAACAGTGGGGGTACATCAATAAAAATGGAGCAACGGTCATCGGCTCAAAGTTTCTGGTAGCAGAACCTTTTTCAGAAGGTAAAGCGGTGGTAGCAATGCCTGTCGATAATGCAGATCTCGAACACAAGAAATACGGTTATATCAATAAACGGGGACAATTTGTTATTAAGCCCCAGTATGATCATGCCTATTCTTTTCACGAAGGACTCGCTCGTATTAAAATGAATAACCAATATGGTTTTATTAATGCACAGGGAAAGGTTGTAGCTGATCCTATTTATGACCGGGCTTGGGACTTTCGAGGCGATATGGCCATGGTACAATTAGGCCAAAAATTTGGATATATTAACAAACAAGGTATCTTTGTTGTTGATCCTGTTAGCTAATATCAGGATAATCGGTAATCCTTAAGTTGACTGGCAGTAAGCCAATCCTTATAAATTGAAGGACGGCCCACATCTGCCGCTCATATTCGACGATGCAATTATATTTTTTTCAACGGTCTCTTTTCTAAAATAGAAAATACTACAATTTTACTAACCTCTATTTGTTATAAAAACTGCAAAATATTGCCCCTGTGCGTTTAATTCGGTAATCTTAGGGCTTATTAAAAGCAAGAATTAATTACTCAGTAAACTAATGTACTCAAAACAAACCGTCTCCCCTGAAGTCGCAAATCCCAAAGATTGGTCTCCCACTTCCTGGAAAGATTTTCCTGTTAAACAACTCCC
>Ga0102944_1000954_pt1 | contig 20597 bp, 22 predicted proteins | sample SalPonD_shore_MG_FD_78172 | JGI IMG/M metagenome (GOLD analysis project Ga0102944, IMG submission 78172) | Salt pond soil microbial communities from South San Francisco under conditions of wetland restoration - Salt Pond MetaG... | ecosystem: Environmental > Aquatic > Marine > Intertidal zone >...
AGGGAAACACTGAAGTATTCGCGCGTGGCTCTGGCTTACAGGCGCGTTCGCAGTTTGTTGCGAGTGCCGGTGGTGCCAACCTCAGCCTTCGGCGGGCTTACGCTAACCCGAGTCGATTGCTGATAAGGTCCACGACGCGTTGCGCAGGCTGTACTGACGGTACAGTCAAGCAGCGCAACGCTGGCTGCGGGCGCGGGAATACTTCAGTGTTTCCCTAGAGTGGGAAAACGCTTGGTACCGGTCCCTAGGCCGGGCGGGCGTTGACGACGGGCGGGAAGCCGTTCGACTGACCCACCATACGGATGGAGCGGCCCATGTTGCGGGCCCGGTCCAGCCAGGCCTCCACCAGATCCGGCGGCAGGTGGTCGCGCAGCGTGGCTTCGAACAGGGCCAGCCAGTCGTCGACCAGGGCGTCGGTGATGCCGAGGGGCATGTGCAGGGGCGCGACCCGGTACTGATCGTCGCGGTAACGCGCGCCGCCCAGGCTGATCCACCAGAAATGGGTGAGACGGCGCTTGTGCTCGGGCCAGTCCTCGACCCGCCGGAACGGTTCCGCCAGTGTGGAGTGTCGCTGGACCCGGTCGTAGAAATCGTCCACCACGCGGCGGATAGTGTTCAGGCCAACGGCCTGGTGGGTGCTGCGATCGCGCATTCGGGCTCCGGCATGGGCGTCCTGAAAGGGCGATACAATATATAGGTTAAAGTCAGCCCGCTCAAGGGCTGCCAGGGAGGAGTCCATGGTCGGGGCCGAAACCCTTTTGCGCACGTTGGTCAATTCCGGGGTGAAGGTGTGTTTCGCCAACCCGGGGACGTCGGAGATGCAGTTCGTCGCGGCCGTGGACCGGGTGCCGGGCATGCGCCCGGTGCTCGGCCTGTTCGAGGGCGTGGTGGCCGGCGCCGCCGACGGCTACGGCCGGATGGCCGACGGTCCGGCGGCAACCCTGTTTCACCTGGGTCCCGGACTGGCCAACGGGCTCGCCAACCTGCACAACGCCATGCGCGCGCGCACCCCCATCGTCAACCTGGTCGGCGATCACGCCACCTACCACCGCCCCTACGACTCGCCGCTGGCCTCGGACGTGGCCGCGTATGCCCGGCCGGTGTCCGGCTGGCTGCGCAGCAGCGGCGACGCGCGGATGATCGGGGCCGACACCCAGGCCGCCGTGAATGCCGCCTGGGGCCCGCCCGGGCAGATCGCCACGCTGATCGTGCCGGCGGACTGCAGCTGGAACCCGGGCGGCGAGCCGGGGCCCGGAGCCACGCGACCGCTGCCGCGGGCCGTGTCCACCGGGGCCCTGGAGCGCGCCGCGACCGCCCTCGACGCCGGTGAGCAGACACTGTTCCTGATCAACGGCCGCGCCCTCCGGGCCGACGGGCTGCGTGCCGCCGCCCGACTCACCCGCCATACCGGCGCCCGGGTGCTGGCGGATACGTTCACGCCGCGGCTGGAGCGCGGGGCGGGCATCCCCGGCATCGAGCGCTTCCCGCGGTACCCGGACAAGGCCGCTGCCGTCATGGCGGACGTGAAGCATCTGTTCCTGGTGGAAACGGTGCCCCCGGTGGCCTTCTTCGCCTATCCCGACCAGCCCAGCTGGCTGACGCCGGAAAACTATACGATCCATACCCTGGCCGCCCCCGGCGAGGACGTCGTGGCCGCCCTGGAGACCCTCTGCGAGGTCACGGGCGCGCCTCGGGTGGACGCGGGCGCCGAGCTCGCCGTGCCCGAGCCGGCCACCGGGGCGCTCACTCCGGATACCGTCGCCCAGACGGTGGCCGCCAACCTGCTCGAAGGCGCCATCGTCGCCGACGAGGCGGTCACTTCCCGGGCCAGCCTGCCGTCCATGACCGCGGGCTGCCCGGCCCATGACTGGCTGTCCCTGACCGGCGGCGCGCTCGGACAGAGCCTGTCGGCTGCCGCGGGCGCGGCCATCGCCTGCCCGGACCGCCCGGTGCTCTGCCTGCAGGCCGACGGCGCCGGCATGTATGCCCCGCAGGCGCTGTGGACCATGGTGCGGGAGGGGCTGAACGTGACGGTGTTGATCTACGCCAACCGCACCTACCGCATCCTCCACAACGAGCACGCGCGGCTGGGTCTCGGCGAGGTGGGCGAGGCGGCACGCCGGCTGCTGGATATCGGCGACCCCGAGTTGGACTGGACGCACATCGCCCGCGGCATGGGTATGCCGGCGGTCCGGGTCACCGACAACGCGTCCCTGCACAGCGAGTTGGCCATCGCCCTCGGCGAACCCGGGCCGCGGCTTATCGAGGCGGTGCTTCAGTAGGCCCCGCCTGGCGCCCGGGAACGGCGCGGCCTGTCGCCCTCAGTACGGCATGTCGCCGCGGGCAATGGCCAGATGATGCCGGCCGTGGTGAGTGCCGTAGACCATGATCCCCATGAACCCCAGACCCTGGATCTTCGCGACCTGGGCCGGATCGGCGGAGGTCACGGTGAGCAGATTCCCGTTCTCGAGCGGTTTGGTGCCGACATGCCAGCCGAATCGGCCGTCCATGGTCCGGGCATGCATGGCCAGCATCCGGTGGATGGCTTCCAGCGTCCGCCCGGAGCCGGTGACCTTGATGCGTACGCCCGAGTGAATCCGGGTGGTTTCGGCATTCGCGTTCAGGGCCACCTCGTTCATGTCGATCAGGTGCTTGCGGAGGGCCGGGATATTCACCCGCGGCCAGTCGGTATCCGGCGAGGCCTCGAGGATGCCCACGATTTCCGTCACCGTGCCGAAGATCGACTGGCCCGGCCGGGTGGGCATCGGGCCGGAAGACCCATGCGTCATGGCACCATGAGCGGCAGCGTCGTCCATGTCAGGCTGTTCCGCCGCGGCCGCGGGGAGCACCGTGACCAGCAGCAAATACACAGCAAACAGCAGGGTGGATCGGGCTCGCATCGCATCAGCCTCCGCAGTGTTCAGCCTTATGCTAGCGGTGCGGGCGCCTTGTCGATATGATCCCGATCATATATCTCCTGCTGGATGGAACCATGGGCGAGTTCGCGGACTGGATCGAATCACTGCCGAGGCAGCAGCCACCGCTGTCTCTGAGCGCCGGCGAGACCCTGTTTCGCCGGGGCCAGCATGCCACCGCGATCTACCTGGTAAGGGCGGGCCGGATGCGCCTGATCCGCCCGCTCGAAGACGGCTCCTCGGTGACTATCCACGTGGCCGAGGCCGACAGCGTTTTCGCGGAAGCCGCACTGTTCGCCGATCACTACCACTGTGACGCCGTGGCGGAAACCGACGCGGAAGTCGAGGTCATCGCGAAAAACGCCATTCTGGCAACGATCGCAAGCGATCCCACGCTTTCGCTGCGCCTGGCACGCAACCTCGCCGCTCAGGTTCGGGATCTGCGGGCACGACTGGAGCTGCGCAACATCCGCTCGGCCAGGGAGCGCGTGCTGAGCTGGCTTCGGCTGCAGGCCGGTCGCGTGCCGGGAGAGCTGCAGCTGGACCGCCCGTGGACGGCAATCGCCGCGGAGCTGGGTCTCACCCATGAAGCGGTCTACCGGGCCCTCGCGGCACTGGAGCGGGAGGGCGCGATCGAGCGGCGGAAAGGCCATGTGCGCTTAGGGAAACACTGAAATATTCGCGCGTGGCTCTGCGCCTTCGAACCGCCCTCCGCGACCGGATCGGCATCACGTCGTCGCCCGGCGCCCACCCTACGGCTGCGGGGCGCGGGGCCGATGGGCGGCGAGAGCCGCGACCAAATCGTCGGCGGAGGACGGCGGCCGGGCCAGCGTCTCGGCGTAGGCGGGAGCACCCTCGCCCATCTCCGCGTACAGCGCTTCCAGCGCGCCCCAACTCTCCTGCATCAGCGCTATGGCCCGGTTCTGGTCGAAGGGATCGAACTGCAGCGCCCCGGATGCATCATCGGCCGGACGGCTGCCCACGGGCGGCCCCTTGAGGGCCTCGTCCAGCCGATAGCCGTAGCGTCGGTAATGCTGGGGCAGGTGCGGCAGCAGTCGGATGAAGCGGGCGCCGCGCAGCTCCTGCAGCAGCTTTTCGTGTCGCTCGTCCAGCGCCGAAGGCAGCTCCGGCGGCGGGAACGGCGGTGAGATGGCGAGCCAATACCCCAGATTGGCTTGGCGATAGGCCTCGATCAGGTCGAGGCCGGCCTCCAGGGCCGCTTCGGTATCCACCGCCAGAAAATGGAACGGGATGTCCAGAGCCCGGCCGAAGGGGTCGTAGATGCCGGTCCGGTCGGCCCAGCGCAGGATCGAGGCGGACGTGGCGGCGAGGCCGCGCCACTGCCCCGCCGTGGCGGCCGCCTCCTTGAGCCCGAGGCGGTTCGCCAGCGCCGCGATCCGCAGATAGGCATCCGGCGCCCGGCCCTCCACCAGCTCGGCGAGCACCGCCATGGCGTCGAACAGGGCTTCCCGGTCGGCAGGGTCGGGACGACCGCGCATCACTCCAATGAGCAGCCGGGCATAGGGACGGCAGAGACCGACCGGAAACAGGTCCTCGACCTCGTGCAGGGGGTGGTCGTGAAACCGGTTGTTGATGCGCCCGAAGAGGATCTTATGGCCGCGCAGGTCGAAGGGGCCGCGATCCTTCATCTCCAGCCAGATGTACTGCAGCAGCGGCTCCCGTGGGAGGACGCGCAGGCAGTGGTCCACCAGGGCGCGAACCAGACCGAGCGAGGGGACGTAGTGCGCCGTCCCGACCGGTGTCAGCAGGTCGGCGTGCACCACGTCCCCGGCCGTCCAGAACAGGGCGGCCAGCTCCGCACGGAACCCGCCGTCGCGGTTGGCGGCGCCGGCGTGCAGCGCCCAGGCCAGCTCCGCGATGCAGTTGTCCTCGATGCGGTCGGCCGCGGCGCGCACTCGCTCGTACTCGGCTACAACTCCGACGAGATCCGGGTCGAGTGGTGCGTCCCTGGCCGACTCGATGAAGCCCGCGGCGGTCTCGCACAGGAAGCGCGCGCCCCATATGGCCTCGGCGGCCACCAGGTTACGCGCAGCAACCAATGGGAACACATGCCATCCCGGGTGATGACCCGTCCACGGCTGGTAGAAAAGCTGCTCTCCCAGAGCACCCACCCAGGCAGCCAAGGCCTGCAGCGCCACCAGGGATCCGGCCACCGGCTCCTCTTCGGTGAGACGTGCGGAAGCCTCGGCCACCTCCCGCCAGAGGTTCGCATCACCCGCGCGTGCCTGCCCCGCGGCGAGGCTTTCGAGCGTGCCGACCAGCGCTCCGGCGTCGGCCGGGACCAGGCCCAGAGCAGCGCCCAGCTCCCGGTACGCGGGCCGTGTCCAGAAGCCGCTCATGGCATCGGTCACGGCCGCAGGGAGGCCGCCCGTGGTCAGGACGATGAAGCGGTAGTCCTGCCGAAACAGGCACTCCAGCAACTGTCTGTACACGATGCCCGGTCCCGTCAGCTCACCCGCCCAGGAACTTGAAAACGCTGCCCAGCGCAGTGGCCGAGACGTTGTCCAGCTCCACCTCGACACCCTCTTTGGGGTGCACCTTCACCTTGCGCAGCTTCAGGACCAGCAGCAGCAGCGCCGCGCCGAGAATCACGCCCGCGTCCACCACCAGCAGCCCGCTGCGTTCCCGCCAGGCCCGCTCGACGGCTTCGGCGAGGGCCGGCTCGGCGGCCAGCTGCCGCAGGACCGCGATGGCCACCGGCCGGGACAGCGCGTCATCACGTGCCAGCCGGGACGCCGTTTCCGCGTCGAGGCCCTGGTTCTCCAGCGCCCGGGCCAGCGGCCCGGCCGGCATGTCCGCCGGCAACGCCGCGTCCGACTCAGCGCTCAGGCCGAGGACGAACAGGGCGCTGTCCACCAGCGCGGAAAGCTGCGCGTCGGTCAGCGCTTCGAGATCGTTCCAGTCAAGCGGCACCCTCGCCTCGTTCATAGCCAGTCACCTCGCAGTGTCATTACTCCCAGCCGTTCGGGGGCATCTCGAAAGGGGCCGTCGAACATGCGGCGCATGGCGCGCCGCATGGCGAGGGCTTTTGGCAGGTCGGCACCGCACCAGCCGTCGAGAAAGGCCCGCGACCAATGCCGCACCGCCTCGATGGGGGCATCCCACAGCGGGGCCACTACCGACGCCGCGCCGATCTTGAGCCAGGTCTCGGCCAGGCTCGCCGGCGCGTCGCCCTGCAGCAGCCGCCCCCAGCCGGCGGAACAGCCGAGAAGCATCACCAGCTCGCAGTCGATCGCGGCGTCCACCTCCAGCTCCGCGGCGGCAAACACCTCGATGGGCTTCCGCGCTCTGATCCGGCGTGGCGGTCGCCTCAGCGGCAGGTCGCGGAAATCGAAGTAGCGGCCGCCGTGGAGCGGGATGTCGCGCAGACTCACACCCAGGGTGTCCCGCTCCACCAGCAGCCCCGACATGCGATGGTCCTCGTCGTCCACCCAGCCGTGGGCCATGATGCAAACCGCCGACGGGGACGGGTCCTGACGCAGCGCCGCCTTCACGGTGCTGCGGCTGTAGGGGAATTGCCGGTCGAGGAACAGCTTGCGGTGAGCGAAGTGCGACGCCGCCTGCCGGCAGATTTCGCGGAAGTCGTCGTCGAGATCGCCCAGTACGTCGACACCGCCGCAGACCACCGAGCGTTCCGCGGCGCTTGAGCCGGCCTCGGCGTCGTCCCAGGTCCACTGTCCGGCGTTGCGTGCACGGGCCGCGTTGCGGCCGACCGTGCGCAGGAACAGGGAGCGGCTGCTGGCGTAAGTGACGCCCGCGAGCACCCCCAGGGGACCGGGTCGGCACCCTCTCCCTGCACCAGCTCGATGAGATGTACCGGCAGGTCGTGGGTCGTGGCGTGAGGCAGGACAACCAGCACGTCCGGCATCTCGGCCGCGATGCCGGACGGCAGGAAGGCGCGGCCCCAGCCGGCGGCGAAAGCCCGCAGCCGCGGCGTTCGCCCGGTGGACACCGCCATCGGGTTGCGAAGCTCCTCCCGCAGGGCGTCGACCCGGGGCACCAGCTCACGGGACGCCCCGATGCGGTAGCGGCGGCGCGCGCCGTCGGGCGCCGTCCACATGCCGACCAGCTCCGAGGCGGTAACCGCGAATTCGAGTGCTCCCACCCGAACATCCGCAACCGTTGTCATCGACGCGCTCCTGGACCGTCCTGGTCCGGCCCGCTCCGATGTCGACGGACGCGGCAGCTGGCCTTGTCTGAATCATGGAACGCGGCCGGCCCCCGCGCAAGACGAGCCACGAGTGTCGGATCGCCAGACCCGCTCCGCGGGCGTACGCCTGCAGCCCGTTGTCAGGGCCGGTGCGTGTCGGCTTGGGAGGCCTCCAGCGGCACAGCCGACGGGTCGGCGACCAGCAGGAACTTTCCCTCGGACATGCGCTCGGCGTAGCGCTCGACGGCCCGCTGGGCGTCTTCGAGCCCCCAACGTGCGCGGACGGGGGATTGCAGCTCGCCGCCGAGCAGTGACTGGGCCCGCCGGGCCAGCCGCAGCGTCTGGACGATGTTCTTGTCCTTGAGCCAGTTCGACAGGAACCATCCTTCGAGCCGCAGCCGCTTCAGCAGCGCGGTGCGGGGGTCGATCACGCTGCTCCGATCGGACAGGCGGGCATACAGCAGGATGGTGCTGCCGTAGGGCGCGGCGTCGGCGAGCCTCTGGGTCATGTCGCCGGCGACCGCATCGAGCAGCAGTGTCGCCCCGAGCCGCTGGGCACGGTCTTTCAGCTCGTCGGCGAAATCCGCCCCGCCGCTGTCCAGCACGTGCTCGGCGCCGCGCCGACGGATGAGCTCAGCCTGCTCCGCCCGGCGCACGACGTGAATGACCGGGATACCGTAGCGCCAGCCCAGGCGCAGGATCATGCCGCCCAGAGCGCTCGCCGCGGCCGTGCTGACCAGGGCCCGGTGTTCCCCGCGACGGGCGATCTCCAGAAATGCGAGCGCGGTCAGCGGGTTCACCAGCAGCATGGCGCCTTCCGCGAGGCCGACCTGTCCGCCGAGCGGCACGCACAGCTGTGCGGACGTGACCATGTACTCCGCCCAAGTGCCGTTGCCGCCCAGCGGCGACGAGCAGGCCACCCGCCGTCCCCGCAGCAGGCGGGGCATCACCCCCGAACCGCACTGGACCACGGTGCCGCTTCCTTCGAGACCCGGCGTGAAGGGAAAGGCCCGCTCCACGCCGTAGCTCAAACCGGCGAGGCTGCCGAGGTCGGACGGATTGATCGGGGCAGCGGCCATGCGGACCAGTACCTCACCCGCGCCCGGGCGCGGCACCGGCATTTCGCGCAGCCGCAGCTCACCGTTGGGCCCGTCCAGCTGAACGGCGCGCATTGTTTCCGGTATGGGCGGAGTCGGGGTCATCGCTGCGATATCGCTCCCGGAGCGGATAGTCCGTGGACCCAATGGCCGCCGGCGCCGCATGTACGGAGCATAGTCAATAAATGCCGGCAAAGCGCGTTCCACCGCTCCCGGAACATACTGGCAGGACAGCGGCAGTCTTCTTGGGAGCACCGCGGGTCAGATGAAGCAGCGCTTCCTCGGTGAGTCCAATGCGGTGTTGCCGACACTGACAAACCGACAGCCGACTCTCGCGCGCCGCAGCTTACCGGGACCGAATGGAGGAGCAGGGCCATGCGAATCAGCACAACAAGCATAGCGGCCAGCGCCGCTTTCGTTCTGATGGCCTCACTGGCCACGACTACCGCCTCCGCGCGCATGCAGGCACTCATGTTCGCGTCCGCGCCGATCTGGGGCTCCGGCAACGTGGTGATCATTCGCGGTCCCGAGGGATGCCCGAAGGGTCAGGTCATTGATATACGGGTGCGCATGAGCCAGCCAAGCGGGGTAACGGGTGAAGGAAGCTTCAGCGGTGACTGCACGGGCAAGCACGATACGTGGATGGCGGTTGTCCACAGCACCGGGCTGAAGTTTGCGCCGGGCAAGGCTCACGCCCATGCCTGGGCGACCAGATGGACCTCCGGCGGCGCCGTGAAGAGCTGGGACTGGGAGCGCGACATGACGCTGAAGAAAGGCGGTAGCTGACTTCGGGCCCAGCGGAAAGGCGCTGCGCGTTCTGGCCCTGTCCCGATCCACGCCTGCCGGGGTCGAGCTATTCGCGGGCCGGCCGCCTCAGGCCGGCCAGCGCTCGCCGCGGAAGGCCTCCACCAGGTAGTCCACCAGCAGGCGGACCTTGGCGGCGACATGGCGGCGGGAGGGGTACAGAGCGTAGATCCCCAGCTCCAGGGAGCGGTACTCCGGCATCAGCTCCACCAGCCGCCCGGCCGCCAGGTCCGCCCCCACCAGGAACGAGGGCTGGAGCACAATGCACTGGCCCTGCAGCGCGCCGGCCCTGCAGGTATCGCCGCTGTTGCTGCGGACGACCGGACGGATGCGCCCGCTGACGGGGCCGTCGGGCCCCTCGAACGGCCACTCGTCGCCGCCGGCGAAGTAGCTGTAGGCCCACACCGGGTGGTCTGCCAGCTCCGCGGGGTGACGCGGCGCGCCATTGCGGCGCACATACTCGGGGGCGGCGCCCAGCACCAGACGGGTGGCGGACAGCCGGCGGCTGATCAGCGTGGAGCTCGGCAGGCGGGCGATGCGGATCGCCAGGTCGTAGCCCTCCTCCACCAGGTCCACCACCCGGTCGCTGAGGGTGATGTCCAGGTTCACCTGGGGATGCCGGGCGCGGAACCCGCTCCACAGATCCGCCAGGTGAAGGATCCCGAAGGTCACCGGCGCATTGACCCGCAACAGCCCCACGGCCTGGCCGCTGCGGGCGCTGACTTCGGCCTCAGCCTCCTCCAGCTCCCCCAGTAGCGTCCTGCAGCGGGCGTAGAAGATCTCGCCGTCCTCGGTGAGCGAGAGTCGGCGCGTGGTCCTGTTCAGCAGCCGCGCCCCCAGCCGCGCCTCCATGTTGGCGACCTGGCGCGACAGCGCGGCCTTGGATACCGGCAGGTATTCGGTCGCGCCGACGAAGCTGCCCGCCTCCACTACGGCCACGAAAGCCTGCATCTCCTGGAACCGGTCCATTGTTGCACTTTACGTAACAATTTATCTATTTAAAACCTGTTTATCCCGACTATCGCGCTACCTAAGCTATATCCAGTTCCGGTGGCGGCCCCGCAGCGGACCACGGAACGCCATTCAATGCGCCAGCGGGACCGGCGCGGCAGCTAACAGGAGACAGACCATGCGCAACAACCTGCTACGTTCACTCGTCACCACCAAGGCCGGCTGGGCCACGCTCGCCCTGCGTATCCCCGCCGGCGTCGTCTTCGTCGCCCACGGCAGCCAGAAGCTGTTCGGCCTGTTCGGGGGCTACGGCCTCCAGGGCACGGGGCAGTGGATGGATTCCATCGGCCTGAGCCCGGGTCTGATAATGGCGCTGCTGGCCGGCAGCGCGGAGTTCTTCGGCGGCCTCGCCCTGCTGCTGGGCCTGCTGGTAAGGCCGGCCGCTTCGGTGCTGGCGTTCACGATGCTGGTGGCGATCCTGGCCGTGCATGCCGGCAACGGCCTGTTCATCAGCAACAACGGCTTCGAGTACGCGCTGTCTCTGCTGGCGATAACGGCGGCACTGGCCACGGTCGGCGGCGGACGGCTGTCGCTGGACCGCGTGCTGGCGGGGCGCGGCGGCACCGCGGGCGCGTGACCGGCGCGAGATGACCACGGGCCGGGGCGCCGATCCCGGCCCTGAGAGGGAGCTGAACCATGACGACTCTACCCAGCCTTTTCGTATCCCACGGTGCGCCCACGTTCGCCCTGGAACCGGGTGCGGTCGGCCCCCGTCTCACGGCCCTGGGCCGGGTCCTGCCCCGCCCCGAGGCGGTGCTGATGGTCTCAGCCCACTGGATGACGCCGAGCATCCGGGTCAGCGCCGCGCCGCGCCCGGAGACCCTCCATGACTTCGCCGGCTTCGACCCGGCCCTGTACCGTCTCACCTACCCGGCCAACGGCCATCCCGCCCTGGCGGTCCGCGCCGTCGAGGCCCTCCGGGCAGCCGGCTGGGACGCCGACACCGACGGCGAACGGGGCCTCGATCACGGCGCATGGGTACCGCTGCGCTACCTGTACCCGCAGGCCGACGTCCCGGTATTCCAGGTGAGCCTGCCCCGGCGGCTGGACGCCCGCGCCGCCCTGGCGCTGGGCGAGGCCCTGGCGCCGCTGGCGGCCGAAGAGGTGCTGGTGGTGGGCACCGGCAGCCTCACCCACAACCTCTACGAGTTCCGCATGGGCGGACCGGACGCGGACTATGCCCGCGAGTTTGCCGGCTGGATCCGCGAGACAGTGGCAAGCGGCGACCGGGACCGGCTCGCGCGCGCCCTGACCCTGGCGCCCCATGCCCGGCGCGCCCACCCCACCGCGGAACACTTCTGGCCCCTGCTGGTGGCCGCCGGCGCCGCCGCCGCCCCGCTGCCGGCGACCGTGATCGAGGGCGGCATCACCCACGGCGTGCTGGCGATGGACGCTTTCCTGTTCGGCCAAGCACTGCCGGCGCTGGAGCATGCGTCATGACCGGCGGGCAACGCTTCGAGCTGCGCATCCACATCGGGACCCACGAGACCACCGTGGCGGCGGAGGGCGGGGGCGATGAGGATCGCGTCCTGAGGCTTGGGATCGGCACCCGCCGAACGGCGGATGACTTTCTGGCTCGCACCCCGCCCAGTCCGGCAGCGCTGGAGCGGGCCATCGCGGCCATCGAGGACGCCGTGGAACAGGCGCGCCCCTTGACGGCAGGCCGCCGCGTCGTACTGACCGGCGATGCCGTCTTCGCCGACGTGGCCCGCCGGGTCGGTACCAGTAACGGACACTTGACGCTGGAGGCCGTGGAACAGCGCTACCAGGAGATCGCCAACGCCGCCATGGGCGGGGTCACCTCATCGGGCCAAGCCGTTGAGTGGAACCGGCAACAGATGGCTACCGTGGTCATCCTCCGCGAGCTGATGCATCACCTGGGGCTCGCGGAGGTGGCGGTGGGAGGCTGAGGGCCGGCCCCACCGAGTGCCGCCCGCTCCAACGGCAGCGAGGAAACAGGGTGGGAGCGGCGACCCCGGCGCGACGGCCTCAACGCCGAGGCATTCGCGCCGGGGTCGGCGCTCCCACCGGAGGCTGGGGTGACATGTAGGAGTGCCGCAAGGCGCGATGGCGGTGTGCCCACTGCGCCGGGGGGAAGTCCAGTCCCGTTTTCGAGTGTCCGTGAAACCTGGGCTACCTCGGACCGCGGTTTCGGGGATATTAGGTCCGCTTTTGGCCGAACCTTGCCTTAGGGCCGATTCCCCGCAGCTCGTACGGCTGTTGGGGGCAAATCTACCGATCGAACATACCGGCGTAGTAGCTGTCGGAGTGTGAGACCTCTCGACTGCATTTCAAATCAGCAACGCCCAGGCGGTGATATCCTTGACGTCCTGCGGCTAAACCGGAGGGAGACTTGCGATGCGCAGAATTTCGCGTGCAGCCCCGCTGTTGGCCTGCCTGCTGGCTGTGGCGGGGATCGCTCATGCCGGGGACACGCTGCAAGCGGTCGTGGCCGGATCCCAGCGAAGCGAGGCGCACAAGGCGCGGGACGTATACCGGCACCCGGTGCAGACGCTGAAGTTTTTCAGTATCGAGCCGGATATGAGGGTGGTGGAGCTGAACCCCGGCGGCGGCTGGTACACGGAGATCCTCGCGCCCTACCTCCATGACCGCGGGCAATTGTTCGAAGCGGTGCCGCCGGCCGATGCCGCGAGCGCCTTTCTCAAACGCATGCGGGCGAGCTTCGAAAAGAAACTTGCGGCGGCGCCGGCGATCTACGGCAACGTCAAGCTGGTGGATTTCGCACCGCCGGAACGGGTGAAGCTCGGCCCGGACGAGTCCGCGGACATGGTGCTGACCTTCCGCAATCTGCATAACTGGGAACACGAGGGTTCGCTCAAGGCGGTATTCAAGGCGGCCTATGACGTACTCAAGCCGGGCGGCGTGTTCGGCGTGGTGGCGCACCGGGCGAAGCCCGGGTCCGATCCGGAGGTGAGCGCGGTCAAGCTCCACCGGATGCCCGAAGCCTATGTGCGGCAGCTGGGCGAATCCGTCGGGTTCAAGCTGGCGGCGACCAGTGAGGTCAACGCCAACCCCAAAGACGACCATACGCTCAATGTCCACATGCTCCCGCCAAGCCTGGAGGGGCCGGCGGCGAATCACGACAAGATGCGCGCCATTGGCGAGAGCGACCGGATGACGCTGAAGTTCGTCAAACCGGGTTCGTAGCAGGCGCGCTAGCAGGGTCTCCCCCTATGCGCCCCCGGCCAGCGGAACAGCTCCGCGTATTCGGCGCCGGTGCGGGCGCAGGCGCGCCAGGCGAGACCGCCCTCCGCCATGGCGTCGCGGATGCTCGGCGCCGCCAGCTTGAGGACACCGGCGGCCGCCTGGTCGCGCATGCGCTCGAACGGCGATCTGCCCATCAGGGACAAAGCCCAGTCCGGCAGCAGCGCCGCGCCGGCGCCCAGGAACAGGTCGCGGCTGAGGCCCGCGAACGGAATCGGCAGGCGGATGGCGTTGAGCACGGCCAGTACCTCACGGCTGCGGGCGTCGTAGCGCAGCTCCGGGCGTACGTCCTCGAAGAACGCTTCCAGCTCCGCCACCGACTTGGGCACCCCGCGTGCGCCGACCGCTTCCGCCACACGCGCCGTCTCGTGCAGGTAGCGATCCTGCATCGCCCTGGGTACCGCTCGGTAGCAATACGTCCGGTAGCCCCGCAGGAAGCTCCAGGCCTCGGTGCAGTGTACCCAGTTGAGCAGGTGTGGATCCTCGGCACTGTACGCACGCCCGTCGGGTGCAGAGCCGTGCACCCTGCGGTGAATGGCGCGCACCCGCGCGATGGCCTGTTCGGCCGGCGCGCGCGGCGCGTACGTGGTACGCGCGACGAAGGCAATCGTGTTGCGCAGCCGGCCCAGGGTGTCGCCGCGGAAATCTGAGTGGTCCCACACCCCGGCGAGCGCCAGGGGATGCAGAGTCTGGAGCATGAGCGCGCTGAGACCGCCGACCATCATGCTCGGGAAATCCGCATGGATCTTCCAGGTGACCGTCTCCGGCCCGAACAGGCCTGGATCCCCCGGGGGGCGGTCGTAGTCGGGCGCCGGCGCGTTCCGCCGCAGCACCTCGATGACCCGATCGCGCAGGTACCTCCGGAGGGGCCGCGGCAGCACTTTCACGCCCGGCAACTTCACCGGCTGCGCTCGCGGATTCCCCTCGGACTGCCGTCCGCGAGAGGTTGCCTGGTATTCCGTTTCCATCATGACGGCTCGTTGTGTCTGGTCGCGGTCCGGGCGCCGGTTCCCTACCCGACGCGGCATAGTGACCCCGGAACGTGGAGGCAGCACCACTGACCTCCCGTCCGTGAGGGCCCTTCGGGGCTACATGGCCGGCTTGGTCTGCTGGGCGCTGGGGCGCGACAGCAGCCGTTCGGCCCAGGCGGCGACCACGTCCGGCACCTCGGTCTCCACCAGCCGCAGAAACTCCAGAAAAGGCGCATAGCAGATATCGGCCAGCGACAGCCGGTCACCCACCAGGTACTGGCGGTCCCCAAGCTCGCGGGCAACAATCTCCAGGTGCTTGCCGATGTCCGCCGAGGCCTGTTTCATCGCTTCCCGGTCCCAACGCTCCTCCGGCAGAAAGCGCTTCGGGAAGAGGATCTTGCCCGCCGGCGCGGTAAGCTGCAGGTCGCAGAGCTTCATATGCATGTCGACCCGGGCCCGAGCCCTGGGGGCCGCGGGAACCAGGGCAGGCTCGGGGTGGCAGGCTTCCACGTAGTTCAGGATGGCCGTGGACTCGTAGAGCACGAAGTCATCGTCGACCAGTGTCGGCACCCGCCCGTACGGATTCAGGGCCAGGTACCCCGGCTGTCGGTGCGCGCCGGAAGCCATGTCCACGGTCACCGCTTCGTACTCGAGGGCCTTCTCGGCCAGCGCCATTGTCACGCGCCGGGAATAGGTGGAAAGAGGGTGGAAATGGAGCCGGTACATGGGGCCTCCGATGCGATGTGCATTGAAACACGGGCAATGCGCGGTGGCCGTGATGCAGCCGGCCACAGGACAAGACAAGCGTACTGCCCGCCGGTTCGTGCTGCCAGCGCAAAGGGATATATCGTGTTTTTCGCGGCCTCGCCCGATAGGGCCTTCCGGCTGATCCAGCCAGCCGCCAGGCTTCGGCGAGACAGGGGAACAGGCCGCGGTCACCTTCCCGACAATACGCAGTCGCTATCCCACCGCCAGTCGGAGGCTGCCCGGCTCCCGGGCAGCGCCTGCGTCGCTCTTCGACCGTCGGCGGGCCGGCACTGCGCCAGACCGCGGTCTGTCCCCTGGTCGCTCCCTCGTCTCCCGTTTCAGAAGCTCAGTGTCGCGGCGCCGCCGAGAATGAGCTCGTGCATCGCGCTGGCGCCGCTGATGACCACGCCGTCGATGAGGTCGTCCGCCGTGTAGCCGCGGCTTTTCACGCAGGGGGTACAAGCCCACAGGTTGCCGCCGCGCTCGATAAAATTCGCCAGCATCTCGGCCAGCGGTTCGAGCGGCTCGACGCGGGTCGTATCCGCCGCGCCGCGTCGGACGATGTCGACGCCGGAGCTGGTCAGGAATATCGAGACCTCCAAGCCGGCGGTCATGCCCCCGAGGGCGATGGTCAGGGCGGCCGAAGATAGCTCGTGGTCGATACCGTGGGTGATCAACACCACCAGATTGCGGGTTTCGCCTTCCATCACATTCCTCCTTCATTTGCCTGGTTCCGTTGGACGATTCGCCGGAATGGCAATCAGTCGGAAGCAGCTCAGGGAAGCCCAAGGACCAGGCTTTGCATTTCGCGTGAAAAACGTGCGAAGGGGAAATCGGTTCAGCCCCTCCGCCACCACCATTTGCCGTTGCCGAACGGCCGTTCTCCCAGTCAATGCGGCCCGGCCATTCGGCCCCGGCAAGGGTGCCTATGCTGGCTTGCGCGCATGGAAGTTCAGGCCGTGGACGAACAGGTCCTTCGCCACCTTGCGCTCGGCCGATGTCCCCATGAAGCAGTTGAAGCGCTCCACGACCTGTCCCCCCTCGAGTCCGCTCTCGGAGGTGAGCGTCGCCAGCTCCGACTCCACCAGGGCGCCGCCGATGCAGGCTGCCCAGATGTCGGGATCGCTGCGCGCCTCCAGGGTGAGCTCACGCTGGACGATCACGTCGGCGAGGAACAGCTGTCCGCCGGGTTTGAGCACGCGCACGATTTCGGCGAACACCTTGCGCTTGTCGGGCGACAGGTTGACGACACCGTTGGAAATGACGACGTCGACGCTCCCGTCCGCCACCGGCAGCGACTCATACAGCCCTTCACGTACATCGACGATGTCCGACAACCCGGCCTGGCGCGCGGCATCGGTAGCGCACTCGCGCATGGCCGGGGTCATGTCGACGCCGATGGCCTTGCCCTCGCTGCCGACGCGGCGCGCCGCGAGGAGCAGGTCCATGCCGGCGCCGCAGGCATGATCGAGCACGACCTGCCCCGGGGCCACGGGGGTCGCACGGGGCGCCGTCTCGCCAATGCGAAGCGGGTTGCCGACGCCGGCGAAACGGTTGGTGGCCATGGCCGGCAACTGCGCCAGCTCTTCGGCGTCGTACTGCAGCAGGTTCGCAGCGTATCCGGGTCCGCGGTGAAAGTGAAACGTTCCGTCGGGCTCCCGTGCGACCCGGTCGTACTCTGTAAGTACCTGCGCGCGCAGGGACTCGCTATCGAAGTTATCGGGTGCGGTATAGGCCATGGTGACTCTCCTCCTCGTCGGTCACGGGATAGAGCCTAGAGCGGGGGTGTCTCGGCAGGATGTCGGATTGGTCGTCGCTTTGTGTCCCGTTTGTAACGAGAACAACTCAGGAACGGGGCAGGTATTCGCGCAGCAGGGCGTTGAAGGAGGAAATGTCGACGGGCTTGCGCACCAGGGCCAGGATGCCGGCGTCGGTGATGTCGCGGTCGGTGAGCTCGTCGCCGTAACCGGTATACAGCATGATCCGCGCTTCCGGGTCGCTCTCGAGCACAATCCGGGCGAGCTCGATTCCGTTCATGCCGGGCATGGTGTAGTCGAATAGATACAGGTCCGGCGCCGGCGCCGAGCGGAGAAAATGGCGCGTGTCAGCCCCGTTGGCGCGTACCTCGACGGTGAGGCCCCAGTCCCTGAGGCGGTCGACCATGTAGTCGCGGACGTCGGCGTCGTCCTCCACCAGCAGCACCCGGCCGCGCAAGCGGGCCGCTCTCTTTCCGCGACCGCCCGAGGCGGCACCGGCCTCGTCACCGCTGGTACCGGCGCACGGCAACGGCAGCATGATGCAGAATCGTGCGCCCTTGCCCGGCTCGCTGTGAACGCTGATATGGCCGCCAAGCTCATGAACGATGCCGTGCACCATGGACAGGCCCATGCCGCTGCCCTTGCCCACTTCCTTGGTGGAATAGAACGGCTCGAAGATGCGGTCAACCATTTCCGGCGTCATGCCGCCGCCGGTGTCGGCGACGCTGAGCACCTGGAAGTCGCCGTGCAGGGGCATCTTGCACGATGCGCAGATGCAGGGCGTGCAGTGTTCACGCCGCAGCTCGATTTGCAGGTGGCCGGCGCCGTTCATGGCGTCACGGGCATTGATGCAGAGGTTCACCAGCACCTGCTCAATGTGCACGGGATCAGCCATGACCACCGGCAGGTTCCTGTCGGCATCGAAGCGGACCTCGATGCTTGACGGCAGCATGGATTCGAGAAGCTGGATTCCCTCGCGCACCCGCGGCTCCAGATGGACCGGCTTTGCCTCGCCGTGGCCGCCGCGGGAAAACAGCAGCATCTGCTGGATCAGCTCGCGCGCTCGCGAGATGGGATGCTCAACGCGCTCGAGATAGCGGTGCAGTTGCTCGTCGGGATTTTCCTGCTCCCATTCCTGGGCCATCACGATGTAGCCCCACACGCCCGTGAGGATATTGTTGAAATCGTGGGCGATACCGCCGGTGAGATGGCCGATGGCCTCCATCTTCTGCGCCTGGCGCAGCTGCGCCTCCAGCTCGCTGCGCTCGGCCTCTGCTGCCTTCTGCTCGGAGATGTCGCGCAGGATGAGGAGCACATGCGGCTGCCCCTGAAACTGCGCTGGCTCGCCGCGCATGTCGAGATAGAACATGCGCCCGTCCTTGTGCGTGGCGATGGCTTCGTCCAGGAAGGACTCGCCCCGCCCCACGGTTTCCAGCAGCCGCTGCAGTTTGGGCATGCTCTCCGGCGGCACGAATTCGCGCAGATCGGCCACCAGCATCTCCTCGCGGGTCATGCCGTGCAGCGCGCAGCAGGCCTCGTTCACATCCACCAGCCGCCCGTCGCGCGTCCACAGGGCCATGCCGTCCGAGGTCGCGTTGAACATGACGCGGTACTGTTCTTCCCGTTGCTCGAGCTGCTGCCGTGAAAAGCGCCGTTCCAACCCCAGCGCCGCGTAGCGAATGGCTTGGCGCTTAACGCTGTCCAGCGACAGGCGGGATTTTGGGGATGGGTTCATAAAGTTCAGTCTATCACCGCCACCAGCGGCCAACGGCGGCTGTTGCCATCGGTTGACAATTGAAACACATCCGACACAAACCGCCCTCAGGTGGTTTTCCCCAGAACGAACATGTAGCCCACGCCGCGCACGGTCTTGATGACGGCGGGCTTATCCGGGTTCGTTTCGATCTTCTTGCGCAGGTGCGCGATGCGCGTGTCGATACTGCGGTCGTACGGCGCCCAGCTGCGGTTCTGGGTCAGGGTGAGGATTTGGTCGCGCGACAACGGCCGGTTGGGCCGTTCCGATAACACCTTCAGCAGCAGGAACTCCATCGCCGTGATGGGAATCTCCTCGCCATCGGCGCCGAAGAGTTGCCGACTGACCGTATCCAGGGTGCAGGCGCCGACGGCGATGCGCTGGGACGGGTCGGCCGCCGCGCCCGCGGGCGCGGCTTCACTGGCGCGGGCATATCGGCGCAATACGCTCTTGATACGCGCATGCAGTTCGCGTGGATCGAAGGGTTTGACAAGGTAGTCGTCGGCGCCGATCTCCAGGCCGACGATGCGGTCCACGGTCTCGTCGGCGCCGGAAACCACGATAATGCCGATGTCGTGGTGCTCGCGCAGATAGCGCGCCAGACTCAGGCCATCCTCCCCCGGCAGGCCGATATCCAGCAGCACCAGGTCGGGCACCCGTGCCTGCACGGCGGCACGCATGGCTTCGGCGCTGTCGGAAATTTCCACGACGTAACCCCGCTCGCCGAGATAATCGCTGATCAGTCCGCGTACATCAGGATCGTCGTCGACGACGAGGATTCGTTTGGATTCGGCCATCGATCCTTCCGCGCGCCTGGGGCATGAATAATCTCGCCCGAGAGCACTTCTAGTTATGTCAATCGAGACCTGCTGCTGTAATTGAAGATTAGCAGAGACCGCTCAATCGGATACGCCCCTGCCGCGGTCGTCGCGGATTTGGATCCTGTAAGAAGTCACAGAATTGATCGGCTTGCCGGCGGCTGCTAGCTTTCTGAGCCGTCGACACGCCCTCGCCGTGACCCTGGCGGTGGGCGGCTGGTCAGGGAAGAAGACGAAACGAGCTGCAAATGCAGCGACGCCGACCGTCTTCGAAACCATCGAGGGCAAAGCCATCGACGGGCTGCTGGACGCGTTCGGCGGCAGTCTGAGCGCGGTGGAGCACGTCCTGAGGTGCGGAACCGGTGCGGCACTGGGCGGGTTCCAGGGCCGGGCCCTGTCTGGGGCGACGCTCAGACTCGCCCAGGACGTCGTGCTCGACGTGTACGTGTTCGGGACCGGCGCCCGCAGCGTGCGGGAGTTCGACTCGTTCATGGCGTATCGCACCGCCAAGGCCTTTGCCTACGAGCTGGACCAGGACCCGGAGCGGGGCGTGGACGAGGAAGGAGGGCACGCGGAATGAAGAGGTTGTCCGCGGCACCCGAAGCCGTGAAACGGCAAGTCACGAACCGGCCCGGACGCCTCCTTTGTGCGCTTCTGCTCGCAAGCTGCGGCACGCGACCCCACGCCCGTGCGCTGCCGCCCGCCCGGGTCTGTAAACCGATGCAGCGCCAGGCAGACGGCCCACGGCAGATTGCCCATGAGCACGTTTCGGCGCCCTTCGACCCGGAGTCCTGGAAGGCGCTGTTCGACCTGGATCCCTGACCGATCGTCCGAATGCGTATAGCAGGCGGAGCGACTGCCGGGAATGCCTTGCCTGTCCTGGCTTACCCGGGCCACCCAGGGCGTCGGGTTTCTTTACACTTTTCGTGGCCTCCAGTGACAGCGCACACGACAAGACCCCAGAAAACCTGCAAATAATGGGAGACGGTACATATCTTGCTGTTTTACATAAGGATGCGCTGAAACGTGCCTGCACCGCGTTGGGCGGGCGGCTCGGCCGACGACGGATTGCCCGCCCATTGCAGGGAGTGCCGAACGCGGCCGTAAGGGGGAGCAAGACGATGATTGCAAAACGGCTGTTTCCGATTGCGCTGTGCTGTGCCGCAGCGACGCCGCTTCTCGCCCACGCCACCTATCTCAACGTGTTCAACATCGAGGGCGAGTCAGACATCTCCGCCGACTTCGTCACCTACGCCACTTTGAGCGACATGCTGCTGGACCAGAATCGCCTCGGCGTGTTCACCCCTGGCGGTGCCGCCGGGCAGAAC
>Ga0102944_1000956_pt1 | contig 20578 bp, 11 predicted proteins | sample SalPonD_shore_MG_FD_78172 | JGI IMG/M metagenome (GOLD analysis project Ga0102944, IMG submission 78172) | Salt pond soil microbial communities from South San Francisco under conditions of wetland restoration - Salt Pond MetaG... | ecosystem: Environmental > Aquatic > Marine > Intertidal zone >...
AAGACGCTCATTCAATACTCTGGCTACTTTTTCGAGATCATCGCGGGTCAACTCCGATTCCACCTCAACGTTAACGGTCCGGGCCAAACCACTTTCAATGGTTATGATGACCATCAAACGGGTAGAACTCAAATTTACAAGTTCTATCTTCCGAAAGATCCCATTGGCATATTTCGGAGAAATTATGACAGCCAATAAATTGGATAATCTCGCCAGAATACGTGCCGCGGACTGAACAGCTTCATCCATCCCGCTATTCAGTATTTCTTCCCATTGATTTAAAACTTTCTGCTCTTCAACCGATAAATTGGTTAAATGCATCAGGTCATTCACATAAAAACGATAACGTCTTTCAGTCGGTATCCGGCCGGACGAAGTATGCGGATGATCAAGGAATCCCTTTTTCTCCAGGTTATTCATTGTATTCCGTATCGTAGCAGAACTAACCGGGAGTTTGTACTTGGCCACCAGGGTTTTTGATGCAATAGGATTAGCCGTAATAATAAAATTTTGTATTACGTATTGAAGAATTTCTCTTTCTCTGAGTGTTAATTCCGGATAATCTGTTGCATCCATTAACCTATACCTCCTTTCCTGCTGAATACAAACCTGTAAGATATCAATTTTTAACCTTTCTTTGTAGGAACAATTGCTAATCTCTTTATAGTATTAATATAATGATCATTAATGTAATCGATATAAATCTGTTATAAATAATGATATCAGATGCTGACCCTTATGACTCTTCGTAGAATATTTCTATCATATTTCCATCCGGATCCGAGACAAAAACAAATCGACCGTTTTTCCTGTTTGCAGGACCGCTTAGGATGGTAACACCATTTTCTCCCAGTGTATGAGCAATCGTATCGACATCTACTTTTGAATCTACATAAAAGCCGAAATGATCGACTCGGTAATCTCTTGATGTTTCATCATAACTCGTTTCAGCCTCAACAATAACAAGAGAGTCATTTCCTATACGATAAACACTCATGCTCTGCCCCATTTTCTTTTCGAGCTCAAAACCTAATATTTGTCCATAAAAATGTTCCGATCTTTTTATATCATTGACTCTGAGAGTAATATGATTAATACCTGATGGTTTAAATTTATCCATAATTATATGATCAATTATTATTTAATAATGTGAAAAAGTATACCTTTCATTTTGTAATTACGTTTCACAACACAAAATGATTATAATATTTTTCATTCTTATTTTCTTATTTCATTAAAACAGTCTATTACCTGTGGCAACTTTATTTATTGTAGCAACACCTATTGGGAATTTAGATGATTTTTCGACACGTGCCGTAAAAACATTATCGGCAGTCGATTTTATAGCCTGTGAAGATACACGCACTTCTTCTGTATTGCTACAAAAATATCAAATTCAAAAACCAACATTTTCCTTTCATCAGCACAATGAACATGCCAAAGTAAATAAAGTTTTGGAAATTCTCGGAAATGGCCATGATATCGCTCTGATATCCGATGCCGGCATGCCCGGCATTTCCGATCCCGGCTTTTTGGCAGTCCGTGCCGCCCATCAAAACGGTCATAAAGTCACAGTAATTCCCGGAGCCAGTGCCGTAATTACAGCACTGGTTGCAAGTGGACTGCCTTCCGACCGTTTTGTTTTTGAAGGATTCCTACCACCTAAAAAGGGCCGTAAAACACGCATTGAATCGTTGGCCGATGAAGAAAGAACCATCGTCTTGTACGAAAGTCCATACCGAATTCAAAAGCTCATCAAACAGCTAATTCCGGTTTTCGGTGAAGACCGAATGGCGGCACTGACACGTGAATTGACAAAGAAATTTGAAGAAGTCATAAGAGGAACATTATCTGAGATCAATGATCAAATAGCGGATAACAAAAAAATAAAAGGTGAAATAACACTGGTCATTGCCGGAAAAGGGTATAGCGAATGATATTATTGATGAATAAACTCTGGAATAATAAATGGGCTCTGTCTCTTACAGCCGGACTTCTTCTCGGATTGAGTTTTCCACCGTTTCCTTTTCCCTACCTGGTTATAATAGCTTTTGTCCTGTTATTGCGACTATGTGATCTGACGGAATCGTTAAAAGAGGTGGCTTATTTCTCTTATGCCGGCCTGTTGCTATGGAATATTATTGTCACCTATTGGTTATGTATGGCGACCGTTATCGGTGGCATTGCAGCTATTCTTGCCAATACCGTAGTGATGACCCTGCCGATTGTCGTCATAAAATATTTCAAGGACCGTATTAAAAATATTTACATTCTCTCAATAGCTATAGCCTCAGCATGGGTCACTTATGAATTTCTTCATCACCGATGGGATCTGGCGTGGCCGTGGCTCTCTTTAGGTAATGCTTTTTCTTCTACTCCCTGGCTAGTTCAATATATATCGGTGACAGGGCCACTCGGTATAACATTTTGGGTACTCATTATTGCATCCCTGGTGTATGGAATCATTATAAATCAAAATCGACGGATTACTGTAGTTCTCATAGCTTTCATACTCATTCCCGCCCTTTTTTCGATATACCAATATTTTACACGACCAATCACATCTAAAAAATCCATGCAGGTCTTGGTTGTACAGCCCAACTACGACTCATATCTGGAACTGGCCGGTTATGACAACGCGCTCACGCCTCTTCATAAGATTATCAATTACACCGATTCGATGCGTACTGATTCTACAGATTTGATCCTATGGCCCGAAAATGCTATTCAATCCGGTATTACTCAACATTCCTATATCAGCCAGTTACTAAGCCGTAAGAGCCGGGAGTGGCATACAACGATCATTAGCGGTGCCAGTTTATTTTATTATTATCCTAAAGATCACCATCCCGAAGTCGTCAGAAAGGGGAATGATAATGGACGTTATTATAATGTTTTCAATGCAGCCATGGGATATCATCCCGATGGCAGTGTAACCTACTATGAAAAAGCTAAATTAGTACCTATTGTCGAAAGGGTGCCTTTTGTTAATTTTCTCAAGAAAATAATCCCATTTCATATTAATTGGGGTAATATTTCCGGTTATGGCCGCGGCCATAAGGTTACTGATTTTGGAACGGGGGCCGGCAGGGTTACAGCTCTTGTTTGCTATGATGAAGATTTTCCCGATTGGGTCAGACAATTTGTGAGTAAAGGATCGGATATCATCACAATAATAACGAATGACGGCTGGTGGGGAAATTCTTCCGGTTATATACAACATTTTGAATATGCCCGACTACGTGCAATAGAAAATCAGCGATATGTTGTGAGAAGTGCCAATAACGGTATATCATGTGTTATTGCCAATAATGGCAAAGTACTAAAACGCACAAAATTCTGGACTCGCGACGCCTTTCTGAGTGAAGTTCCTGAAATGCATAATTTGACCTTCTATACACGCTATGGCGATTGGTTAGGATATATAACATTATTTCTTACTTTCACCGGAATTGGATACTTGATCATTGAAAAACGATCCGTTTAATAGAACGCGGAGGACACACATTTTAATAATTACTGAGGGCACGAAGTAGGATGTAATAAATAATGCCAGATTCCGGTTACCGGAACAACCAATCACCTACTTCAAACAACTCACAAAAAAGCTCAGACTGTCATCACGTGACCTTTGGGACGAAATAACCCCCTTCGTTGCATTGCTAAAAGCGTTGTCAACGGTCGATGAATAAAACCTGATTATACGCACCAATATTAAATCACGTAAGCCCCTCTTCCGTCTCTCACAAAGGAGAAGTTGGACATGTTCCCGGCGTTTCTACTCATTGGTCGCTGCTTATAGTTCAATGCTAATTGTATATAGCTGATCGCTGAAAGCTTATCAACTCTAACACCTTAATCCCCTAAGCCTCTTTTATCAATTCGACTTAATGGAAACGATAATATTAAACTTGATTTCCTGATCAGTCATTTCAAACGACTGGGATGATTTCGGCATGGTATGCCTGTAAGAATATTCAAAGTTGGCTTTGAGTGTGGACGAAAACTGGTACCCGATTATGGTAGAGGCCTGAAGCCGGGCATCTCCACGAATATCCGTATTATTATTAAGCAATTCACCGCCCTCCAATGCACGAGATAAATCGATACCGAGTTTATAAGGTATCGTAATATCTTCCAGGTAGTTCAGGGTAAAACTTAGATCCATCGTATTTTTTAATCTTTTAAACAGAAATGGTAACCGAAATCCACGTTTTGTATAGTTCATTGTTAATTTGAACCCTTTGGAAATCCGGTCCTCTACCGTTGGACCGGTAAAACTAAGGCTTGTGATTTTGCTGTAATCATATTCCAGGTTCGTCCCTACATTATTTTTCCACGTAATATTAAGTCCGACAACAGGAGTGAATTTTTTGGTAATATTAACGGCTGTCGCTTCATATGGATCTCTGATACTTTGTACAGTATAATTACCCAGGTTACCGTCTACAATTGATCCGGCATCATTAAAAAAGTTCCATCCTATTTGATAAGTGCCCTGATACTGATGAGTCAGCGAAATATGAGAAGCATATTTTCCGATAATTGGAATCTTATTTTCCAAACCTGACCATCGAACAGACCAATTCGGTTTAGGTATAGGGGTAAAACCAAGTTTACCAACCGATCCGGCATTTGCCCCCAGATAAGCTTTCCTGAAATCTTCTGTTAGACTTCCGGGACTCAAAACCGTTCTTCCATCCTGATTTCCTGTTTTATCACTTATCAGATTAGGATTATTTGGATTTATATCTGCTTCTGCCGTTTTTATCTGGCTGCTTAATAAATTTTGATACCCTTTACCAAAAGCCCATACGGATGATCCTATATTTCCTGATTGATTCCTTAACAAACCTGTTTTCTCAATGGATCCGGGTTGTAGATTAAAATTCTGATTCCTGTTACTATTCCAATTTGTTGTCCAATTTAAATCTATGGTAAAATTTGGAAATGGATTCAGCCTCGTCCGGATTGTAACCTGGTCGCTTGCCGTTCGATTGACGTTCAAGGTCAAAACCTGATCTGAATAGGGATTCTGAATAATATTATCTAATTGATCTGTGATACCTAAGCGATAAGACATAGGTGGTGAAAAATTTCCACTTCCCGGACTGTTAAACATTTGAAAAAATTGTGATCCGCCATTATAACCTCTTTGTGCAGCACTACCATTATGATTATAGGATATATCGATAGATTGCATGCTAAACACTGAAAGCAGTAACTTTCGTCCATAAAACTTCACATCATCAAAAAGATTACCCTTCTCATTATCTTCGTTTTTACGGACTCCCTCGCTGTTTGAGTTGCCGTTTTGCTGCTCTTTTTCGCGTCGCTTTTCCTCTGCTTTTTGTCTTGCTTTCTCTTCTTTCCTTTTTTGTGTTGCCTGCCGGTCGGCCTCCTTTAGGTTCCTGTATAAAGGTATTTTCATCAGGAGATCACTGGTTTTCAATCCCATGGATTGATCCAGGCTTAAATTATTATTGATATCAGCGCCCAGACCTGAACCTTTGGGCGAATTCTGCCATGTAAACCCACCACTATAGGAAGCAGAATAACTCATCCAATTCAACAATTTTGTTTTGTTTAATCTCGGCCTCCAACTTGTTGAGTATTTTTCGTTATAAGATGTTCGCCTTGGTTTCATATTCTTATCCGTCACGATACTTTTCAACACATCAAAAGTCGACTTCGGAATAAAACGTGTCGAGTCGGTCGGATCAGGCCTCGTTGCAATATCTGTTAATTTAAAATTCGTGGAGGTTGAGAATGATATTGGAATCGATGGCATGAAGTTATACGACAACCCGAATTGAGAACTGTAATCAAAGTCATGCGTCTGTTTTGGAGGTTGCGGACCTCCGCCAAAAGATCGTTGTCTGGATTCCTGATAATTACGTTTTAAACCTGCAGAAGCAGAAACGGAAGAAGGCATATATCCAAATCTCAGGCCGGATAAAACATTTAGTATGGGAACATTTTGCATAAAGCCGAACGGCCTGACCAAACCGACTTTATTGAAATTATAACTATAACGTATACCTGTATTATAATTCCAGTAATCATTGAATAATGTAGACGGATCATGGCTATTCCCGGCATTATACACATAATTCAGCGTAGTGTGATCGAGTGTCGACTTAGCTACTTTCGATTTCGAATACTTTTTGGAAATATTGGATACATTTATGGAATAACTCTGGTTATAATTCTGGCTTTCAGTTATTTTCTGCTGTATCAGCTGGTCTTTTTCACTTTGAGATATATTTCTCCGTTTTACCGCATTTTTAAAATCACTTAGCCGAATATCCCCTTCCTGGGGTAAATAACGGGGAGTACTAACACTGCGTCTGGCGGAAAATGAAACCGGGAAATTCCAACCATAACGGTCAGGTATTAATTTATTCAGGTTGACTGTCGTATTCACATTATACTGTGACTTATCTGCAAACTGCCGTTGACTCAAATGAGAATCCAGGGATCCAAATCCATCGGTAGAACGATTATAACTGGCATCAACCTGTGCAAAATCGGCCATCTTCATATGCATATTGGCATCAGCGGCCCATCCTTTTTTATTATTATACCCCGATACCCGCAGCTCATCGACCCATAATGTGGCATCAAGAGAAGGAACGCCTTTATTTGAGGGAATCATATTTCCATCAGGTGCAAGGTTTGACGGATTCTTAATACCTATGCCTATTTCCGTAATTTTATCCAGCGATGGATTCCCCTTCACACCAATAACCGTACCTTTTGGGGCCCCTAACTCTTCGGCAAGTGTTGAATCCTGGAATAGAGTACTTAAATCACCATTTTCCTGGTTCCGTAACTGCTTTAATTGATTTAACGCTGATAAGACGAGATTCACACTATTTTGATCAGGTAACCATACTTCATTTGCCTGCCGGTCAAGTTCTTCCTGTGAATGGGTGCTTATTTTACCGGCAAAAAGTGTTGAATCAGTGGGAGTTATCGGTTGCCGGTACTCGTAATAATCGTTCTGTAAATCACGGCCGAAACGCATAACAAGCTCCAGATTATTACGTTGTTTATACCCCTCACCATGCACAAACATCCGGAGATGTGAATAATTCAACAGGTTGAGTCCTCCGGGATAATTTCGGCGTATCATTCGCATATCGCCCTGTCGTAAATCATTTACTTTCAATGACAAAGATTGCTCGTTAGCCAGAATATTTCCCTGCTGGGTTCTGTTTATCGGACGAATGGAACCGGGCGGCTGGCGATATGGTATCGGTGAACGAGTCGAATTTTCTTCAATATTTACGGTAGATACCTGAAATGAAGTATTCGTCGATGCCTGGTCACCAACTTTTTGAGCTTTTCTCCATTGGCTACCTACTAATTCGAATTTGGCAAAACGAAGTGTAAATGGTTTCTTATAACCCGTCATCCAAATACGAATATGCGACACATTCTGTAAATCTTTTATATCACCTATAGCTCTTTTGAAATCGCTTAGCGGGATACGCACCTGATACCAGTAATCGCCGGGATGGCTGCCATCTTCAACTTTATCCACGATATAATCATTGCCGGTTTTCAATGAAGATTTATTTGCCGGGTTCATATTAATTTGATATTCGTAATATGAATCGCGATAGTTCGGGACACTGGGTATTTTCAGGCCCTCGGCATCAGGACGATTGGTAATAGCACGTTTGTCACCGGAAGGCGGTTCAGAGTTACCTTCATAATAACCATACATTCTGTAGAAATAAGGCTGAATACTTGATGTGCCATATTCCTGGCGTAATTTTTGTTCCGCAAAATAATCATAATCGTCGTCAGAAGGATCGGCAGCCATCTTCTTATAGGTTGGTGAATTTATGCCGAACTCCGCCTTCATTTTATTCAACCAGTCGGCAAATAGCGTTTGCTCATTTTTGACACCACCGTATCCACCCTTATCCGGAACACCATCTAACCCAACATCTTCCTGTTTCAGACTTTTCGTAGAAAATTGACCATCGTACGTTGCCTGTGCATTGAGAACATAGGATCGGTCAGATTGTCCGATTACCAGGCCGCTGGATCCCAATTGTGACAGGGCATCCTCATTATTAGATGTAAAGTTAGGTATCACATCCTCAGATACCGTACCGACATCTAAAAATATTTTACCGTCATAATCCTGTACTACATTATTAGGTTGATTATTACCGTCTTTACGGTATTCTTTAGGAAGCACAGGCTGCACCCAGAATTCTACAAATTCGATGTTATTCAGCGTCAGATTCTCCAATCCGTTGGGTAAAGCAGCCGTAATCCCTCCCCACATTTTTTGGGGTTCGTTATCTAATATATTCTTCAAGTCGGGATTATAGTTGTAGGGCCCTCTCTTTGTCGGATTATAATAAATATCCAGGGGTTGAATCGTATTTTGCTGCGGCAATGTCTGTCGCTGCGGAAAAACGTCAGTCACTTTAACTTTAGCCGTTGCCCTACCCCGTTGTATACCCAGCAGGCTTGATATATTGATCGGAAGCATATACCATGAAAACTGGGCTCTCAGGTCAGATCTGTTAATCTTATCTTCCAACGATTCGCTCGGATGATTCATATCCAGATCATATCCGGGAACGGCAGCGGGAGCAGCTGCAAGATGCCAATGACCGGGATTTAGAAAACTGAAACTTGTTTTAGAACCTTCAAAGTCATCAATAAAGGATAACCCTTTTTTCTCATCTGGCTTCAACTCCCCTTTTCGTATTGCACTTTGAACGGCATTTGTTTGCGCCACACCCGGACGTAATTGTGCCCATTCACCGCTAAATGAAATACTCGATGGGGCTTTCGTTTGAAGCAACGGTATATGATCAACAACCCTGGTCAGCCACGGGGCATCGAATTTAGCCTTTGCATCTAAACCCAAAACCGAATTATTGATCGGTTCGTCTCCTATCCGGATTTTATCCGTAAGGGGTTTGTCTTTCAATTTGAAAAAAGTACCACCGAACTCAATATTATTTGATAAATCATATTGGGCACGGACACCGGTAAAGGATGTCTGCTGAATCTGAAGTATCTGGTTACTCTCATATTCTATTTTGATCTGCTGGCCGGGAGCAAGATATTTTTTATTGGTAATGATGATATTCCCAATAGAATAATCAACCGTATAATCAACCCCTTCTGTTAACTGTACACCATTAGAAAACACTTTAACGGAACCTTCAACCAGGGCAACCCCCAGGTTATAAGTATCAGAAGCTCCACCTTTTGCCTTACCCTTTATCTCATAAATATTATTCTGTGATTCCTGGTTAGCTATCTCTTGCGGTTCACTATATAAACTGGTAAATGCCAGGTTATTAATAGCATCCTGCTTATTCGGGACAGATTTATTATTATTGATCAGGTTAACAATATGCGAACCAAATGGTTGCCGGTATGGGAAAATGATTTTGCCGTTGACGGCATCCATGATTGGTGGAATAAAATCAATCTGGTTATCAGGAACAGTCTGACCATCCTGATTGACCCGGTCGAGCCCCAGGTCGGTAAGCAGCGTTGTGTTGAAATTAGGCAACGTCTGGGAATCCGTATTTGTACCGGTATAATAGACACCTACATCAAGACCATCCTGCGTAAGATTTGTTGGACCCAGTGCATATACATTACGCATGGTCAGTGGCCAGGTTGTATAGTCACTGGTTTGGTTGGGCTGACGCACCAATTGAAGGATTTGTACGGTACTTGGCCCCAGGCTCTGAACATCTCCAACAGAATGTTGTTCCCCACTTGCGGAGTAATCATAAGCCACAGCAAGAGCTTCATTGGGAAGAAGTGAAGTTTTAAGAAATACAAGGCCGAGTCCCTGATTCATAGTATAATCCTTACCCGGTTGCAGCTCAATCCACGTACCCTTAACAATATCCCGGTCATTTTTTAAACCCAAACGTTTAGCCAGGTTGGCCACGTCAATAGTATCAATTTTGGAATTTCTGACCTGATTAAGAATATTATCATCAAAATTATCATAGCGTTGATCGGGTGGTTGATACGTATCTCCACTTTTACGGGCTCCCAGTCCGGCTATGGCAACACCCGTTTGCGGATTGGTAACATTCTCATTTCCTATATCCAATTTGTAAATTCTGATATTAGAGAAATTAAAAAGACTAATCGTCGTCTGTGGGTTAGCGACCGACTCCTCAAAATGATTCCATGCATAAAAATCGAGATAAAAATCACGGCTGTTTTCATAATCGGCCGGACGAATATCTATCGATTGTTCCTGTGACCCACCGGTGATAGTTTGAGAATTATTCTTACCTTGTTGCTGTGATAATACAGATGTAATCTTTAAGGGCCCCATTTTGGCCACCGATTTTAATCCAAAAAGTGCGTTACCCCCCCGAATCAATGAGTTACCGGTTTCCATGGAAACATTACCCAGTTCAATCGATTTAAGAATCTCATCATCATAACCCTGGTATAAAATTTTCAGGCGGTTTTGGTAATCGAAAGGCCGCTCCGTATCCCAGTCGGTCATAATATTGAGTTTATCTCCAATGGTACCCTTAATGTTCAGCTTCAGATTTTGATTAAAGGTAGGATCGACCCGTTTCTGCTGACTCGGCGGCAAAGATGGGTCCGCCGTTTTCTGAATGGAAGCTCCGACATTCATGTTGGCCGTACCCGTTACTCGCAAATTCACTTCGGGTTTACCAAATATGGTTGTGAAAGCCGATTTCTTACCACCGGGGATATTAATCTTGAAATCGAGCAGGCCCTGATGAATATCCCTTTTTAAATTGGATTCATTGACAATATTGACCCAGTTTTGATGCAGCTTATCTTTCAGGCTTAACGCTTTGTATTGATCAAAACTATATCTTCTCGTAATTGAAGCGGGTATGCCCAATATTTCCCTTTGAACAACATAATTACCACTCGAATCACGTTGAACAACGATATTATCTTCCGGAATCCGGAGTTGTATTAATCCAGAACGTTTACCCGGGAAAGGAGAAACCATGCCTTGCCATTGTGGTTCCGGCAGACGAATGCTATCTGCTTTGACGGAACTATCAGCCAAAGCAGAAATGGGTGCATGTTGAATTACATTATGAGCCTTAAGTTCATAACCGCTTCTGAAAGGCTGCGCTATTAAAACAGAAGGAATTAAGCAAAACAAGCCCCACGCCAGAATAACACCTGATGTTACTAATTTTTTATTATTTACGAGCCGCACTTAGAATACAATATACTTTTTCTACGGTGACTAATTTACATTGAATCATTAATAATTTATTGATTCAGGGCAACTTCGTTAACAATCAGGTTATAGGCGCTCCTTTTATGATATTTAAAGGAATTACGAAATCTCTTATTTGGGTAATTCTGTTAAAAAACGATTATACTGTTTTTAAATAAATAATTAAACTTTAAAGACTAAAAAATATCAATAATCTCCTAATAACACCAATGTAACATAATGAATGGTATTCATGATAGCAGTAAATTTATTGTGCAGCAAGAAAATATTTAACAATTAATATGCGATTATATCCAACAGCTATACAAAGAGACCTGATCAAACATCATATTGGTCCTTTTATATTTACGTTTCTTACTATCATGTTCCTGTTGTTGATGCAGTTTTTGATGCTGTATATTGATAAACTGGTTGGCAAAGGGATACCGACATCTATCGTATTGGATCTTATTTTTTCAAATCTTGCCTATATGGTGGTATTAGCTGTTCCAATGGCCGTTCTTGTATCCACTTTGATGGCGTTCGGACGTTTTTCGGAACTTAATGAGCTCACAGCCCTAAAAGCCGGCGGTGTGAGTCCGCTAAAAATTATTATTCCGCTGATATACCTTTCAATACTATTAAGCCTGGCATTGGCATGGTTCTCAAATTATGTATTGCCTGAGGCTAATTACAGAGCCCGTTCGCTGTTCATAGACATTCGCATGAAAAAACCCGGTTTCGATCTCAAACCTAATACGTTTTATGACGGAATCAGCGGATATACTTTCCTGGTTAAGAAAATTAACTCCGAAACGGATTCCCTGTATAATGTTACGCTTTTCCAGGATCAGAATAAGAGTCATGACTTTGCCGTCATTAAGGCGACCCGGGGATATCTTAAAAGTGAAAAAGATCAGGAAACACTCACACTCTATTTATTCGATGGAAATGTTCTTCGGTATCTCCCAACACAGGTTAATGATAAAAAACTGGTGGATGCCACTACTTTTCACAAATACCGAATTAGTTTCGATTTATCTGATCTCGCATTTTCCAGATCCAATCCGGACCGTTACAGCCGCGATGACCGGACTATGAGTGCACAAGCTATGATGGCAGTTGTCGATACCCTGAAGCATCAAATCACGAACGCCAGACAAAGATATGACAAAAACAATTCCCTGCTGAAGTTAAATTATAAGAAATCGGAGGGCCGCTCCGCCAGTCAATACCGGGATTATCATCCAAATAATGGCAAAATTGATTCAACTAAGTTAGCAAAACCAGAAAAAAGTAAATTTGTGGTATTAAATAATGCGAAGAATCTTAAAGATCAGCAGGATATAGCGATTCAAAGTGTTCAACAATTACGACAAAACCTGATTAATTTTGAAAACCTTGGGGTAAATTTACAATGGCGGGAAAGACGGAGAGCCGAATATATGGTCGAAGTGCATAAGAAACTTTCAATTCCATTCGGATGCATTATATTTGTACTTATCGGTGCGCCTTTGGGATTGCTAACCAGGAAAGGGAATCTTGGGTATGCAGCCTTGATAAGTGCCGTAACATTTACTTTTTATTGGTTGAGTTTAATACAAGGGGAAAAACTGGCAGACCGTATGTATATTTCCCCGTTTACATCCATGTGGTTCGGTAATATTGTCCTGGGAATCCTCGGGATAATACTTCTTATTAAAATTCAAAAAGAACGCTTATTCAGACATTGAAAGTAAGATAGGATATTGTTACATAAAATAGATCGATATATTATATCCCGGTTATTAATGATAACCGTTTTTGTACTGGTAGTCCTGATTTTCGTATTTGTGGTCATCGATTTTTCCCAAAACAGCGATGAATTTACAGATCACGGTGCCACGATAGAACAGGTTGTAACCGTTTACTATGGAAATTATATTCCGGAAATAGTACGACTGGTTACTCCAGTTGCTGTATTCATTGCCTGTCTGCTGGTTACCGGACAAATGGCCGACAGACTTGAGATTGTCGCATTAAAGGCAGCTGGTGTCAGTTTATATCGCCTGTTAATACCATACATGCTCTTCGGTATCGTCGTTCTCGGTATCATCAGCTATTTAGATGGGTTTGTTGTACCCAAATCGAACGCCAAGCGCATGGCTTTTGAACACAAGTATCTTAATAAATCATCTCAAAGGATCGATAAAAGTGTCATATTTCGTCAGGAGTCGAAAAATAACATTATGATGATTAATTATTTCGATCCTAAAGAGAAAGTGGCGTATCGGGTTCGTTTCTTCAAATTTAAAGATGATCAGGTTGTGGAAACACTCGATCTCATTCGAATGCAGTGGCAGGAAAAAAAGAATGATTGGTTAATGGTCAACGGCGACCGGCGTGTATACCATGATAAGGGATATACTTCGTCTCATTTTAACCGAAGAGATACTACCATTAACATCTATCCGCAGGATTTGGCGCGCAGCACAACAGATGTTTATCAAATGACCTATCCGGAAATCATCACGTATATCAAAACACTTGAACGAAGTGGTGCCGGGGATATTGATCTGCCGAGGGTACAATTTTACAATAAACTCACCTACCCATTTTCAATCATTGTAGTCATCTTAATCGGATTGTCTATTGCAGCTGAACGAAGGCGTGGTGGCAGGGGTGTACATATTGCATATGGCCTGACATTCAGCTTCATATACCTGGTATTTATGAAGCTCATGGAGCCCTTCGGAGCTAAAGGGGAAATTACTCCTCTTTTGGCAGCCATAACTCCACACCTTTTCTTTTTTATCATTGGTGTTGTACTATTTATTAATGCCAAAAAGTAAGCCGGCGTCACATAAAAAAAGGTTGATGCAATACCAACCTCTTTTTATATAAATTACAAAAAAACACCGGATCAGGCTTCCGGAATAGGTCCGCGGTAAGACATATTTAAATCAGGTTTATTTTCTATTTCGATTTCACCGAATTGTTCTTCATACCGTTTAATATTATCACCAAGCGCACTAACAAGGCGTTTGGCATGATCAGGTGTCAAAATCATTCTTTTAACAACTTTTGCTTTAGGTACTCCCGGCATCATCGAAATAAAATCCAGTATAAATTCTGATGGCGAATGAGTAATCATAACCAGGTTTGCATAGGTACCTGTAGCTTCATCTTCGGTTAACTCAATATCTATTTGATTGTCATCCTGTTGTTCTTGCATTCTTTCTCTCCTTTAGGATTCCTTTTCTTTTGTATTTGAAATTGCATTTATCAAGTCGCTTCTGGTTAGTATCTGCATACTATTATTTTCAAGCTTCACCAAAACAGCCGGATTATTTTTATCCATCATTTTACTGATTTGGGCCAAACGAATATCGGAAGAAACAACTGGAAATGCTTTTCCCATTACTTCCGTCACCTTACGTTCTTTGGCTGAAGAATCATCTACAAGATGATTAAGAATCTGTGTTTCATAGAGACTTCCGATAACTTTATCCCCCTCTAATACCGGTAACTGTGAAATATCCTCATCACTCATAACACTTATAGCTTTGCCTAATGAATCATCAGCTTTAACACTTATAAGCGGACGAATTCCGGCGTCTTTCATCTTCAATATGTCTATGGCAGTTAAACTTGTCGATTCATCCATGAATCCATTATTAACCATCCATTCATCATTATAAATCTTTGATACATAACGTGTTCCGCTATCAGGTAAAAGAACTACCATCAGATCGTTGTCTGTCAGGTCATATTTTTTTGCATATTCGATAGCACCCCAAACGGCTGATCCACAGGAACCTCCGACAAACAACCCTTCGCGGCGGGCGAGAGCCCGTGTAGTCAGAAATGCATCTTTATCGGAACATTGAATTACCTCGTCAATCAGATCAAAATCCATATTTTGGGGAATAATATCCTCTCCGATACCTTCGGTCAGATATGGAGCTATATATCTTTTATCAAACTTCCGGGTCTTATGATAGGATTTATAAACAGATCCAACCGGGTCTATACCAATTATTTTTATATCGGGATTCTTTTCTTTCAAATAACGTGCTGTACCTGATATGGTCCCCCCTGTTCCCATCCCGGCAACAAAATGCGTTATTTTTCCATCTGTCTGTTCCCATATTTCAGGGCCGGTTGTTTCATAATGGGCTTGCGAGTTACTGGGATTATCATACTGATTGGGATACCATGAATTCGGAATCTCTTCATTCAATCGTTTGGCAACCGAATAATAACTTCTCGGATCATCCGGCTCAACATTGGTCGGACATACTTTTACTTCACTTCCAAGCGCCCTGAGCATGTTAACCTTCTCCATACTTTGTTTATCGGTAGTAGTAAATATGCAATTATACCCTTTAATTGCTGCTGCAAGGGCGAGTCCCATACCCGTATTTCCCGAGGTACCCTCAATTATTGTTGATCCCGGTTTTAGTTTGCCTTCACGTTCAGCATCTTCGATCATTTTCAATGCAATTCTATCTTTTACGCTTTGACCGGGATTAAAATATTCGACTTTAGCTAACATAGTTACAGAATTACTTTCTGTTATGTTGCCCAGTTTTACAAGAGGGGTGTTACCAATAGTTTCTATAATTGAATTAAACCACATAATTTATCTGTATTAATTTTTACTTGATCACCAGTCCATTTAACAATATACTTAAAAACTGCTGTTATCTGATTGAAAATTCAGAAATTTTGGAAGGGAATATACTAAATAATAACCATATTATGGTGCCATACTATTATATTGAATTATTACTTTCCATATACTATTAACCAATAATTCAGTTGGGTATTTTATAACGATATTTATCCCCGTAATCGCACTTAACTCTGGAAATTCTTTAAAAAACACTTATCTTTGCAGCTAACCATTACGGTAGTTTATAGTAAACAACATGAACAACCAAATAACATTATCCATTAAGAATATTTAGAAGATTTTATTATACTGATTTCCCGGTTAATGCGTATCATCATGTATTACACCCGGTATTAAAATCCTAAAAAGAATCAAAACCCTATGTTTATTAATCAAAAAAAACCAAAAGACTATGATTGCGGCTACAACCTGGACTTAATGATAGCTGCACTACCTCGTATTGAGGATCAGGAAGACCGTTTAATTTACGCAAAACGAATTGTCGGACTAATTAAACAAAGCCATATTAACTGGGTTGATCAAAATGGAAACAGTGAAGAAGCCTGGAACCATTTTTTCAAATTGGCAGACTATAATCCTGAAGATTATGGCATAGTGAACCCCTATAATGCGGGTCAAGAAGATGATGCCCGTTAATTTCTAACCGGAGAAGTATCGATTCTGATCAGGATATCATCGCTTGTTTTTCGTAATTAGCTTTCATTACCTCATTATATTCGCTTCGAATCATCCCGAATAATAACTTGTCATGAAATCTATCTTTCTTGAAAGTATGCTGGCGTAATACCCCTTCTTTTTTAAAACCTATTTTCTCAACCAAACTGATCCACGGTTCATTGAAATCAAACGCAGCGGTTATGACTTTATTCATTTTTAACGTTTCAAAGCAATAATTGAGAGATTTCACCATAGCCTCTCTTCCATAACCCTGCCTCCAATACATCTTATTACCTATTGTACATTCAAGTGTACACCGTAAATTATATTGATCGATATCATGAATATCGATAACACCGATCAATTCATTATTGTCGGAATGAATTTCAAGCAACTCAGTTGAAGGATTTTCTCTGACCTCGTTCTTTACACGATGCAGAAATGATTCAAAACTTTCTACCTGATGGGGATAATCTGAATCGTAAAAGTTAAGCTCTTCGTCATTATTCCACTTGAAATGGGTTTGAACATTCTTAAAATCAAAAGCTTTTAATTCCACCATAGTAAGTACGTTATTTTTTTGTGGTGTTAGATAATAATTTTAGAATTGTTGTACTTTTTTCAGTTTTATGTACCTGTTTTTATGTTTTGAACCGCCCCTCATTGCCTGGAAAAGCGCTTCCTTTATTAAATTAGTAGTTATTATCGTGTTTTTCTAATTAAAAATAAACCCAAATTTTTAATTATTGTTTTATTAGGATTTTATAAAAAAGTGTGGCCCGTAATTAGATTAGCGAATCAGTCATATTAAATTTATATTTAAGTTTATATTTGGAAAAAAAATTAGCTAAGATTTCCCCAAATGTTTTATATGAGGATGTAGAACCAATACATTATTAAAATGATATATTATCAAACATTTAAAGATTTTTTTATACGACAATTCGTTCATAATCATTCCATCATTTTTCTTCGTAATTCCTAAAAAGAAATAAGTATTTAAGGATGCTGGACTTACCATCTAATTTAGTCAATACCATTCAGGAGAGTGTTGAAAATCAACTTGAAAAAAACTCGCTTAAAGATTTCATTGCTTCCGGAATACATAAAGCATCACAAGAGGACCAATCAATTTATTTGGTATTCTCATTCCCATTTGAAAAAATTGATCCGCTAACATTACTCGAAATACTTACCATTGACGATAGCTTCAGATATTATTGGGAAAGAAAAGATCTACAACTTTCTTTATCGGGTGCAGGAAGCGTTATTCATTTTAAAGGGTCAGGAGATAATCGGTTCAAAGATATTGCTGACCAAAGCAAAGATATAATAAAGAAGACGCTTGTTTATAAGGCTTGTGATCATACCCTTTCCGGGATAAATTTCCTTGGTGGATTTTCATTTTTCGATGATATGGAATCAAAAAACTGGCAGGATTTCGGATCGGCTAATTTTATTGTCCCCGAATGGTTGTATATACAACACAAGAATAAGAATATTCTTACCCTGACGATCCAAATATCTCCGGAAGAAACGTATGAATCGGTCTATAGTACAGTAAGAGGCAAACTGGATGAAATAAGTGAGAAAATGATTAACCCGACTTCGTCTGACGCCTCCCATAACAAAATTTCATACGAAGTTGTTGAAAAACCTGATGCTTATCAACATTGGAAAGACAGTGTTAATAAAGCAACGGATCTTATATCAAACAAAGAATTCGAAAAAATCGTCCTCGCACGGGAAATAGAAGTCAAAGCCGACAGGCCTATCTCTCCCACCCGGTTGTTACACCAGTTGAGTGAACAGTACGAAACAAGCTATTGCTTCCTATTACAGTACAATAATGATTCGGCTTTTATGGGATGCTCTCCTGAACGTTTGGCATCATTCCAGGCAAATTTTGTATTAGCAGAAGGGTTAGCAGGCAGTATCTCCAGAGGGACATCTTCTGATGAAGATGCAAATCTTGCTGAAAAACTTTTAAAAAGTGCTAAAAACCGGGAAGAGCATCAATATGTTGTTAAAGCCATTGAAGATCACCTCAAACAGTTTACTGAACAGATCGACTACCCGGAAATCCCGGTTATAAAGAAATTTGTTAATGTTCAACATCTGTATACTCCAATAACGGCCTGGATGAATACAAAAGTTGATCCCCTGGCCATCTTAGAGCAATTACATCCTACACCGGCTGTTGGAGGAGCGCCTCGTGATAATGCCCTTCCGTGGATTAAGAAACTGGAAAATTTTGATCGCGGTTGGTATGCCGGACCCGTGGGGTGGTATAATCCCAACGGACGTGGCGAATTTTGCGTTGGAATAAGAAGTGGGCTTATTCAAAGTAATATAGCTCGTTTTTATGCCGGTTGTGGAATCGTTGCAGATTCCAAACCTCATATGGAATGGGAAGAAACAAATCTCAAGTTAATACCAATGTTATCAGCTGTTAAAAATGCATAAGTCAATTGATGATGGTAACAATACATTCCAATGGGCACTGGAGTTTATAAATGAACTGGCTGCCAATGGTCTTGAGCACATTGTAATATCACCCGGTTCACGCTCTACGCCTTTAACGCTTGCCGCTGCCGTTCATCCCCGTATCAAAAAACATGTCGTTCTTGATGAACGCTCAGCCGGATTTTTAGCACTTGGAATCGGTAAAGCCACCGGAAGACCGGCCGCGTTGATCTGTACCTCGGGTACCGCAGCAGCTAATTACTACCCCGCAGTTATTGAAGCTAAAATGTCAGGTATTCCGCTCATCGTTCTTACGGCTGACCGGCCGCCTCATCTGCGCTCAATCGGGGCCTCTCAGGCCATTGATCAAATAAAGATGTACGGCGACTACCCTCTCTTGTTTTTTGAGGTTGGAGAACCGCAAAAGGAGCGTTCAGATGTCGACAGGCTGCGTTTATTAGCATGTCAGGCCTATAATATGAGTAGAGATGAATACGGGCCGGTTCACTTGAATTTTGCATTCCGAAAGCCTTTGGAACCGTCCTCTGATTATTTGAAAAGTACCATTGAGTCTTTAAAAGAGAAAATAATATCGGAGATACAGCCTAAAACGCTATCCGGGTCCTTAGATCATTTAAAAACAGCATTTCCAGAAGAGATAACCCGGATCATTTCAGAAAGTAAACATCCGGTCATAATTGCGGGGCCATCCGCTCCCACACAATATTATCGTTTAGCCGTTCAACTGAGCGAAACCTTTTCAATACCTCTGCTTGCGGAATCTTCTTCGCAATTAATATCCCATATAAAACCTGATAACCTGGTCGTTGGATTTGATTCTTTTTTACGCAGCAGGGAAATCTGCAATGATCTGGAACCTGATCTTATCTTACGTTTTGGTGATCAGCCTGTAAGTAAAGGTCTTGAATTATATCTGAACCATCATAAAGAAGTATACCATATATCATTTACAACCAATGCTGAGTGGCAAGATGCAACCTTATCCGTTAATTATCGCATAAATGAACATCCTGTCAATTTTACGTTAGAGAACCTCACTATTGAAGTTTCTGAAGATTGGTTGAAGAAATGGCAGGATAACCGGGATAACTTTTTTGTATACCGCGATAAAATTCTATCAAACACCGATATCCTTACTGACGGCATTGTATATCACACCATTGGAAAAACATTAACCGGTCCAAAAAATATTTTTCTGTCTAATTCATTTCCGGCCAGGGATCTCGATTTATTTGCTTCACCATTGGAAGGGAAACACTCTTATTTTGTTAATCGCGGTGCAAGTGGCATTGACGGTCTCATTTCGAGTGCAATTGGAGCTACCGTGGCGAGTAACAGGAACGGTGTTCTTTTCGTAGGTGATCTTGCTTTCTTGCACGACTCCAATGCTTTATTATCCGGTAAATTATTACCTCCTGATCGATCTTTAATCATAGTTATCCTCAATAATAAAGGTGGAAATATTTTCAGAATGCTGCCGGTGTATCAACATAAAGAATACTTCAGTACCTATTTTGAAACACCAC
>Ga0102944_1000957_pt1 | contig 20554 bp, 19 predicted proteins | sample SalPonD_shore_MG_FD_78172 | JGI IMG/M metagenome (GOLD analysis project Ga0102944, IMG submission 78172) | Salt pond soil microbial communities from South San Francisco under conditions of wetland restoration - Salt Pond MetaG... | ecosystem: Environmental > Aquatic > Marine > Intertidal zone >...
CTGCATAAGCCTGTCCGCGGGTAGTATTCAGGAATTTCTCGGTGCCACCACCGGTTTTTACCAATTCCTCAAGAAACCCCTGTGAGATCGTCATTGCTTGGGTTAGTTTGATAATTGCTTTGTCGGTATTTTGTTCAAACAGGGCATCTGTGGTGGCAATGATCCGTTGAAAATTGAGATCAATATTCTCTATCATCTGGTATCCAATAAAATTATCTGGTTTGGCATTCTTGTCTATTCTACCCTTCTCAAATAATTCCTCCAGATCGTTTTTCCTGTTGAGAAAATACTGATGTACCCGATTTAGTGCGGTTAGTACATTCTTTGGTGCTGCTCCTTCCATCATCCCATAGGTATCTAGTCCTTCAGGTGTGTAATCTGGCCAAAATTGATATTTTAGGACGATCAGTGAGGGAATACCTCCAATTGGTAGGAAAGAACTCCATGCTTTGCGATAGAATTCATTGTAATCTGAGTTGTTCTGTTCCCATAGGAAGTCATACTCAATCGTTTGATGGTATCTCATGAGTAGGTTGGTATGCCAGAATGCCTCATTCATCCAGGCAATCAGTGCTTTGCGGTCAATCAGGTAGATACTGCTTGAAGCATTAACAAACAGACCGGCAGTAATCTGAATCGCATTAAAATAGGATCGTCGAAGGTCGAATACCTGTCTACTCCGTTCCTCTTCCACCAGGGGAAAATCCTCAATCCGGTCAATTTTCATCAACAGATGAGACAGTACACTAGCTTGTGCATGGATCTGTGTTACGGTTGACAGTCCCTGCATATTGGCCATGGTAATCAGCAGAATTGCATGGTAGGTTCTGAGATTGATCCATATTTGCTCATAATCCTCTCCTGAGGGGATTTTATTCATAATATCCTGGATCCTTCCCACCGAATCTGCCAGTACATCCAGACGTGTTGATAGATCACCTGAGAAGGTATTAATAATCCGATTTACCTGTATTTTCAGCTGTTCAATCTGTCGTTTCAGAATGATCCGTTTTTGAGTATCACCCAAGTCACGAGAACGACTGCTAAGAAAGGTATCAATCTGTTCTACTGCATCTTGGAACTCAGTGATCAACGCCTCTGATGGATCCACGCCCATAACATACATTCGTTTTGAGTACTTATATATCATCTGCCGAAAGTTATCTGACTACCCTGTCTTATTTATGAAAATTGATATTCCAGCGTTTTACCCATAATATCGAGCTATTTGTCCTAATCTTAATCAATTATCAGTTGAAATCAGCATTCTAACTTTGTATCTTGTTCTGCTAGATCTGTATCAGCCCAATTGAGTAGTTGTTTAATGTTTTACAACAGAAACGAAAAACTTCTTCGATAGATTTAAGGCATTATTAGCTTGTTGCTCATCAAATGACCGAAAATTTGGATTCAACTGCTAGTAAATTTGTGATCCTATCAATTCTCTTCTACTTCCTGATTCATGCAATGACTACGCTGGTATCTTCAATATATCTGCTAGATCTGCTGAATACACAGATTGATACCAAAGTACTGGGGTTGTTATTTTTCTTTTCAACTGCTCTGCTGTATCTTATCAATCTCTCTCATCGACGATTGATTGTTCTCCTATTGATCATGAGTATCAGCCGCTCGATCTATCCTTTTGTGTCCACTCCTTTCCGATTGTTGTTAGCAGGTATTGTACTGGGCAGCCTTCTCATGATCTATCCCATTGTCCTACGGAAAATGCGAAGACAGGAACATTTTGTCAGTCTCATCGGTATCTCCTCACTTCTCGGTACGCTTCTAGCTATTTTCTTTCGTTCGATCCATTCTAGCTGGGATATTACCGATTCTGGCTATTTCCGATTTCTCCCCCTGCTTCTGACTCTAATTATCATGGTTCTGGTGATTCGTGATGACTTTCTAGTTGATGAACTATCCACCGATTCTGCTACCACTGCAGGTTTTGGCAGTCTTTTTATCAATATTCTTGGTATCTTTGCCATGATCCTTCTGCTATATCTTGCCTACAGTAGCCCTGCAGTTATCGCTCGGTGGACGGGAGTTAACTATCTACTGGTACTGGGTCTGATATTATTTGGTTATGTTCTACCTTTTATCTTTCTCAGTTTTGGAATGCAACAGCTAACCCTCCGAAAGGCACCCCTCATCCTGTGGAATCTCATCTTCTTCAGTAGTTTAGTCCTGATGATCATCTTCAATCAGGTCAAATTTGTAAACTCACCAGCTGCAAGTCCAATCATCGTTCATACCACACCACTGTATCTCCACATTCCTCTGATCATTAATCTCCTCTCCTCCGGTGTTATCTTTCTCAATCTGATGTATTTTGCTGGTAATCTATCGACCATTGAGTTCAGTTCATCTCAGTTGACCACAGCCTTTCTGCTCTCCGAATTGGTATCAGTCATCTTGATTTTCATCTTTATCTTCACCAGTGTCTGGGGGTATGTTGAACCGGTCAGTCCTATCTTCCGAGGTTTATTCTGGTTACCGTTTCTGATCATAGCTCTGGTTACGGTTCTGACCTTCGTCCTGTCTAATTCTAGATCATATCAGATCACTCCACTACCCCGGTTGTTGGGGATTATCCTGTTGGTATTGCTGATCGGATCACTCATGGGGAGTTCATTCAATAGTAGAACATCTCCTCTTACTGATGATGACCCCTCGACAATACGGGTGATGACCTACAATATCCAGCAAGGTGCTGATGTCAATGGTGAGATCAATATTGCCAAGCAGCTCCACGTAATTCGAGATATTAATCCTGATATCATAGGAATTGAGGAGTCTGATACGGCAAAGATCAATACTGCCAATATCGATACCATCCGGTATTTCCGTGATAATCTCCATTACTACAGCTATTACGGTCCGAAAACGGTGATGCAGACTTTTGGTGTGGCAATTCTATCACGTTATCCCATCCGAGAGATGACCACCTTCTATACCAGTGGTAATGTCGATGAGATTGGCTCTATTCGGGTTACTATTGATATTGATGGTGTAGCTCATCATGTTTTTGTCAACCATCCTGCTGGTAGTGATAGTTCCAAGCTCGATCATACGCAGACTTTGCTGGAATTGGCTAACGGACTCGATCATGTGATGATGCTGGGAGATTTTAACTGGAGAGAGCATACCATCTTCTATGATATGATCACGCAGACTTACAATGATACTTGGAGGGCGGTCTATCCCAATGGGATTGATAGCAATGGATTGATTATGAATTCTACCATCGATCATATCTTCGTCTCCCCGACGTATCAGATCATCAATACCATCTACATCCCCTCACCACAATCTGAAAGTGATCATCCAGTCCTGTATACGGAGCTGAAATTGTAAAGTACTCAACCTACTGTACGCATATTCAATTAAGCAGACTCTTGATATTGGCCAACATGGTTTGGTGTATGGTGTAATCATCATTCAATTCAAGTGCTGCCAATCCGGGAACGTCATTGTTAATCTCGAGAATGGTAATCTCATCATCATTTCTGATGAGATCAATTCCTACTAGATCAGGATAATGCAGCAGTTTCACCGCTTCCATGCATAATTCTTCGATTTCTTCATTCTCCTCATCATACAGCTCAAATGTATCCGTATGTCGATTGGCCAGCCAGTGACCCTCCTTGACCGTTCGATACAGGTATTTAAAGCGATACTGATCTGCCTTACGATCCCGGTAGACATAGATTCTGGTATCGTTGCCGCTGACAAATGGTTCAACCAGTAGATATTCACTGATCGCAGGTTCTTTTGAGAGATAGCCATTGTAGTGGTGCTCTCCCCAGGATATCTTCTGCTTGGTATCTAGTACTTCTTCTAATTCCTCCGCGGTTCGGACAAACCATTTTCCAATTCCCCCATGAAAATTTGGTAATTTGATTACTACTGGTGCCTGAATATCAAGATCATGATATGGTTGTAGTTCGAATTTACAGTATTTAGCCAGTATTGCATTGGAAAGACATTCTCTAACGATCTGGACAGTATCCATGCATTTCAAGGTAACCTCAGGAGCATTCAGACAGGGTATTCCTGCTTCTTTGATCTCCCCCAGTAATTCCTCCAATCCCGTGTCTGGAATAATATGACCCTCACGCCACAGGATGCCATCCACCTCAAATTGTCCTCTATCAACACCATCAATCTCTTGGTAATGGCAGGTGTGTCCATCAAAAGTGATGTCATAACCCTGTGGGGAGAGTATACGTATATTGTCATCTTCTCTAATTTTATGCCATGATAATTCACTAGTTAGAATCAGAATGGTATCCTGTTTAATATATGTCACCACTACCGTTTATCTTTGAAAGACTATATAGTTCCTCCGGGGTAGTGAGCACGATATGTGAATACAGGTCATATACATGTTGATATCGTCTAATTAGACTAATATATCGAAAATCTGAGACAAACCCTTAATGGTCTACAATAGTCGGAGGAACTATCTTGTATTGAAGTGTATTATCCTATATAATATTCTGAAATATTATTCTTCAACGTGTTCTGTACTTTCCCGATTATAGATCTCTGTTAATTTTGACTCAAATCCTTTATCAAGATTGAACCTTCTATCATGAATATTTTCATTTCCTCGTAATTCTATTGTGAGATTATCATAAATCTTGAAACAATCAGGGATGAATTTAATATAATTATCTGTTACATCTAGGTGTTGTAAATATCGTAGATTGCACATGCTCCGAGGTAACCTGGTGAGTTCATTATTACTAAAATTGCATTCAATCAAATTCGTAAGGTTCCCTATTTTTTTTGGGAGTTCATTTAATCTATTATTTGATACATTCAGAAATTCGAGTTGTGTCAGTGCTGATAATGTTGGAGGAAGTTTTTGTAATTGATTGTTAGATAGATCCAAATGGGTTAATTTATCCAATTTCCCAATCGACTGATCCACACTATCGATTTTATTCCTTGTCAGGATCAATTTTGTTAATTCCGAGAGATTTTCAAATCCAGTAGGAAGTTTATTGATACAACAAGAAGAAAGATCCAAATGTTCCAAAGTGGTCAGATTAAATATTGACATTGGAAAGCTGGATAAGTTAAAGTCGCAAATAATAAGTTGTTTTATATTACTCATCCCACTAAAATCAGGTTGAGACGGTAGATCAATATACAATTTTAGGTATTCAAGTTGAGGTAATTCACACAATCTGGAAATTTCATCTTGTAGTAACGCAGAACCATCAATTGTGATTTCCCGTAATTTGGTCAATTCTGTAAATGATGAGGGAATCAGGGGTCTATTATCTTGGGCGTATGCCCCGTATAATCTAAGTTCTTCCAAGTTCTTATATCGAGTGATTGATGAATCTATCAGATAAGATTCCGTGAAGATGTTTATGCCCGAGATATTTGCTATTTTAGGAAAATAACCTGGAGATTCTATATTCTTGTAGCCATCCCAATCAATCACAACAATGTAGGTTTTAACCTGATCAATTGAAAATGGGAGATGCTCAATTGGATGCTCAAATATCTGGTGATTATATTCTACTTTTACAATATTGCCATCTTGATAGATTTTCTCGACTACATCAGGGTTTGTATCTCCTAATTCAAAAAAGGTTTGAACTTTTTCCAACAGAGTCTTACTTTGATCTCTTGACACTAAAAGTTTTACTTTTCTTGCATTTATAGTATTTCATATTAATGGAAGTATAAAATTGAGATTACTGTTCATCAAGCAGATCTGTCATGGCTTTTCTCAATGTAACCTCTGGATGAAGTGAGAAGAACATCCACGGATATTTGGTCAGGAATTTTCCACTTTCAAATACCAAAAATGCTGGCAATCCTGAAATATCGTATTTCTCCCTCAATACTGGTGATTCATCAACATTCAATTTGGCAATGGTTAATTTTCCAGTAAATTCCTCTGCCAGTTTATCAAATAGAGGATTAAGTGCTAGACAGGGTTGACACCATTCTGCCCAGCAATCGACAAAGATCAGAGAATGCTGATCTAGTACCTCCTTATAATTATCATCTGAAAATTCCACAATCTTAGCATTCATCACTGCCCTATCCGTGTTTCTCCTATATTGGATTTCCGTGAAACATTGAGATTTTTGTCAAGTACAGGTAGTTGGGATAGAAACAGGTTGAAATGGTATTGCAGTTCTTAGTAATCTACGAAAATTTGGGAATGAATTGCCCAGTATTAGCCTGATAATCCCGATAGTTCTGCCCATACTCCTCAAGCAGTACCTTCTCTTCATAATCTGCCCTGATTTTCGATCCTATTGCCGCAGGAATGACTGCAATCAAAAATATCCAATTTGCAGTGATCAGCCACATATCCAGTGGCATCAGTACAAAGAGTAGATACAGTGGATGGCGGACGTAGCCATAGGGTCCGGTAGTAACAAGAAACCGATTTTCATGGACTGCTGAGATATTAACCGATAGGATTCGCATCTGCCAGATCATGATTCCAATGAGGACGATAAAAATACCTACTGCCAGCCAACGAAGCCAGGAAGGAAGAGAGAAATTGAGAAAATCAAGTAAATCAAGATACCAAATAAAGGGAAGAAGCAGAACAAGACCATGTACCCCCTGAAATATCCCGATTGATAATGGGTACTTATTGGTATTACCATCCCCTGTCGAATGCTTCGTGGTCAGATAAATCTTGGTAATCATAAATAGAACCTGAAGTCCAATTACGATGAGAGCCAATAAATCCTCCATAGGACAGGTTGGAAGGAATATATTAGGAAGATTTTGTTTCTGTGCTGAAATCAAAGTAGATCTGCCAGTCATTACCTGATCTCATTTTATCCAAAAAATTGCTGTAGAATATCCCATTGAAAATTAGTATTTGTAGTAGTTTGTCAAATCGCCCATTACATGCATGATGAAATGCCGGTAACCTGCCCTGAATGTGGTTCTCGAAATATAACGATTGATCATAGGAGACGTACCAGTGATGAGGAATCCGAGGATCAGGAAACCTATTACTGTATGCGTTGTGAATATGTTTGGAACGAATGAGTACATATCTCATATTCACCAAACTCGCCTATCAGCTCGTGATGCCTATTCATTAAGTACCTTTAATTGTAACTGATAAGACAATAATTGGGTAGATATAGTCGTGAGTAACCAATCATCCAATTCAACCTCCTGGATCTTGAATAATTCTGATCTCACTGGGAACGGTTTTCTCAGTAGTAATCAATTTTTCCGTTAGTATCTTTTTGCATACTCTGGTAGATGAGCATTAGACTTCTGATCTACTGTTATTATAAAATTAAGATGCTAAAGGATTGAAGGCTGACAGATCTAGACGTTCACCTTCTTATTTGTTAGGGATCCTAATGGACAACCATCTGGAAAGGATTAGAATCAGTGCTAGGATTTGGTAGCTCAAGGTCAGGGGAAGTGCTAGTATATCTCCCACCACAATGATTGCAGCAGTATTAATTGTGATATTAAATACTGCCAGCAGGATCAAATAACCTGCTGCTGGATTATTCTCAATCCTGATACTGTAGATAAACCAAACAATGAGGAATGAGAGGATAAGTGACAAGGTGATCATATTCATCGGTGACAATATCAGTGAATCTCCAAAGGGGATGGATAAAATTCCAAATATCCATGATATTGCTGTCACGATGGTGACGATACCAATACTCATCCAACGAATGCTTTGTACCAGTGTAGAAGAGGTAGGTTCAGTCTGAAAGAGTGAATAAAAACTCTCAATGGTAGCATCTCCACTGAGGTTACGCTTGTCGAGCTGTTTGATGATTTCTAGCAGTGCAATGATTGATACGGTATGGGGAATATAAGCCATAATCGGAAAGATGACCATGGCCGGATCATCAATTACTCCCAGATAATTCCGTATGGGTTTGATAACAATCAGTAGCGTACCAATCAGGATCAGGATGAAGACCATCTGGCTTGCAGTGATCACTTGGTAATATTTTCTCCGAGATCGGAAGGGTTGACTAACTGATGTATCTGCTTGGTTCATTGGGTATAAATTGGGAAAACCACTTCTTTAGGGTATTTGACAACTTCTGAATTCCGAAGCTCCGAAGAGCTTTCAGGTTACATTCTTTTCAAGCCAAAACCTCTCTCAGCCTTCCAATTTTCTCGGTTATGAATTCCTATTTTTAAGTAGAATAATACTTATAAGTTCGGTTGACCGCGTTGAAATGAATGTTTCAATTCCTTAATAATCTTATCAATCGGTTCAGAAGTTCTCGAAAACCAAGAATAGAGTATGTAATGATATTACAGCAATCAGGCATCCCCATTTACTCTAAATGCTTTGGTGAGTTTTGCTATCTGCTGGTAGCTGATGAAAATCTCTTTTCAGGCTTTCTAGCTGCTCTGACTTCTATGCCAAAGATGATGAGTGAGGACCAGCATGCACTTCAATCCGTGGAAATGTCACACACCAAATTGGTGTTTGATTATACCACTCCCTCCGGAAATGTAATTGTCTTGGGTTTTGATCCTGATGAGATTGATTCAGATGCAAAGAAAGTCATCAATGAAATGTTTGTAACTGCTTCTGAGATGATAGAAACCAAGTACAGTGATTACAACTGGTCTGCCATGTCTGATGAGAAATTCTATACCTTTGAGCATGATCTAATCAATACTGCAATCAAACCCTATTACTCCTATCCCGAGGATCAGGAAGATCATGAGGGTCAGTGCCCGTTATGTATTGCTACCAGTAATGAAATGAAAGTGGACTATCAATCAACGGTTTGGGACAAGATTAAATCAGTCTATTCGATCTTACCTGAGTACTTCAAGACTGACGAAGGCAAAGTGATTGAACAGGAGAGTAAGGAGATCTATGCTGATTGGAGTGAAAAAGCTAAGCGCGATCCCGATACCGAAATCAGTAGAATTAAAGATCTATAAATCTATATTCACGGTAATTACATAAACTCCTACAAGTTCATCAGTCCCAACATAAATTTTCCTGCAGATCCAGTAACATGTCTCTTATCCGTTCTAACTCTTAATCAGTATATGAAACCAAATGGTTTTATATTTTTACTGCATCAAAGAATCATGGAGAAACAAAATCAATCTCTACCCGATATTACAGAGTCTGTAGTGATTAACGCAGCAATTGATCATGTCTGGGATCTGATCTCCTCAGGAGAGCAAATGGCAAAATGGTTTATGCCCTCGGATATGACCCCTGTTGAGGATACTACCTTTGAAATGCAGACGGAATTTGGTCTAGTTCCGTGTGAGGTAACAGAAGTCGATCCTCCACATCGTCTCTCCTTCAACTGGGATAAGGATGGCTGGACTGTAACATTTCTACTGAAAGAACTGAATCCGATGACTACTGAATTTACCGTAATCCATGGTGGTTGGCAATCGGCTGATACCATCCTATCCCGACCAAATGCGCCTGCTGGAGAGATCAGAAAGATCATGGCTGGTGGTTGGACCGGACTGGTCAATAAGCTCAAAGAGGTTTCTGAAAAATAATGTCTGCTACGGTTGATCATGATGTCTATCAGGCTATTGCCGATCCGACACGACGTGAGATATTGAATCAGCTCTCACACAAAGAACTCTACATCGGTGAGATTACCGATTCCTTTTCTATCTCTCGACCTGCAATTGCCAAGCATTTGCGTATCCTTCACCATGCCAATTTGGTTGATTGGAGGAAGCATGGTCGAAAAAAATACTACTCACTCAATCCTGAACCACTGAAGGAAGTGCAAGATTGGGTCTCCTATTTCGAGAAATTCTGGAAACAGAAATTACAGAATCTGAAGAATTTGGCTGAGACTACATCGCAACATAAGACAAACTGAGGTCAGCTTACATCGCAGTTTGGTAATCTCGTGATTTCAACACCCTGCATTCAAACTTACCACCGGTTCAGCAATAGAAAATTCGAGCATAGATATCCTTACAAAATCATCACTAACTCCACGTTAGATGAGTACTCAGTTATTACCCGATCATACCTTAGATGAGGCACGGGGAATGTATCGAATTTCACCACCATCTTTATCAAACTGGATTGTGATCCTCTTACTCGCATTTATTCTCAATCTTTCCACCTATCTCTTGATCAATAATGTCCTTCAGGCAATTCTTATCGTGATGTCTATTACTATTTTCAGTGTTGGATCATGGTATTATTTCGGATTCCGAATTACCAAACTATTGGCAACAAAATATCTAATCTCACTAGATGAGCCACCTTCTCTCATTGTTCGCCTTATCCTACCACTATTTGGCCTTAAACCTCATACTTCTCAATCACAGGTTTATATCGAAGGGTATACGCAAAATCTTCAATTCCGGGGTTTTGGCAGTATCTTTTCCGTATTAAAAAACCGGTATTTTGATGTGTTATCTGCCTGTTTCGGTGTTTCTTTGATTATTTTACTCGCAATTGGGTCTGTAGTTAAGCTCACCGGAGAATCCATCTTTGTTGGTTATATCTTCCTGCTACTGGTTTCACCTTTCCTTGTTTTCTGGTTGATCCCATTGCTGTGGACGATCGAAGATTCGGGAGTAAAAGAGGTTGATCCCCAGACCAGACGGGTATGGGATGTGGGGTATGAAATCAGAAAAGGATTTCTTAGCCGATTTCTTGGTACTGCAGGGATTATTGCTGCATTCAGTTATATTCTGAGTAACATCGAATCAATCTATGAGTACTATTTGAGACCACCCCAAGTGGCTATACCGATCTGGTAATTTCTGCAATCGTGATCCTTGGGATCATTTTCTTCTTCATTGGTGGTATCTCTATTCTGCTAATTAGCTTTTACCTTCAATTCTACCATCCTATGATTGTCAATGAATTCAGAAAATGGCTGTACGAGGAACATCAGGTCAGTATTGGTATTACCAGTATCAGACCAGCATCAGAAACGGAATCCGATTTTTATCATACGGAAAATGATTTTCTCGATTTTGATAATGTTCAGCAATTCTTTATCTATGAGTCTGCAGATTAAGATAATTGTATTCTAATAGGCTGATTATTGATGTTCGTAGATATTGATACCCTTGGTATTGACGAATTCCTTCAATCCGTATTTCGATAGTTCTCTTCCAAGTCCACTTTGTTTGATTCCACCAAATGGCATACGAGGGTCTGATTTGACAATAGAATTGACAAATGCAGTTCCAACAGCCAATCGTCGTGCGACTCGTTCTCCTCGTTCCAGATCTCTGGTCCAGACTGACCCACCCAGCCCAAATTCAGAGGAATTTGCCTTCTCAATAACCTCATCCTCTGATGAGAAACTAATTATCGGAGCTACTGGGCCGAATACCTCCTCGGTGAGTACTTTCATCGAACTATTGACATTGGAGACTATAGCTGGATGGAAGTAATATCCTGGCTGATCAGGTACGTTGCCACCAGTTATAACCTTTCCACCTTTGGCCTTGGCATTCTCTAGCTGATCGATAACTGTCTTCAACTGCGTGTGATTGGCCAGTGGACCAATATCTGTTTCCTCGTCCTGTGGGTCGCCAATTTTCAGATTATTCACTGCCTCAGCATACTGTTCGATAAATTCATCAATAATATTCTCATGAACAAAGAAACGTTTGGCAGCTATACAACTCTGTGCATTATTCTGCATCCTGCCGGTAATTGCCTTTGGGATGACCACATCTAGATCAACATCATCAAACACGATGAAGGGATCAGACCCTCCCAATTCCAGCACGACTTTTTTCAAATGTTTTCCCGCCAGCTCTGCAATACGCTTACCTGCCCCAGTACTACCTGTTAATGATACCCCGGCAATCATATCTGATCCGATCAGATCCTCAACCTGGTGATGATCAGCAAGTATGGTCTGAAAAACAAATTCGGGAAAACCGGCATCATTGAAGATCTGCTCAATAGTCACTGCACAGCCAGGTACGGCATTGGAATGTTTGAGAATGGCGGTATTTCCCACAATCAGTGAGGGAATGGCAAAACGAAAGACCTGCCAAAATGGAAAATTCCAAGGCATGACTGAGAGGATGACACCAAGAGGTTGGTAGATAACGCGATGTTCCTTACCATCAGCTTCTACCAGTTCTTCTTTGAGCCATTCCTTGACATTATCTGCATAGACATCACAGGTCCAGGCACATTTCTCCACCTCTGCAATTGCTTGTGAGATCGGTTTTCCCATTTCCCGGGTCATTAACCGCCCATATTCTTCTTTCTTGGAACGGAGTGTCTCACCCAGCTGTCTGAATAATTCGATACGTTGATCCAGACTGGTATTCCGCCAGTTCTCATAGGCCCGATAACTATGATGCAGGATTTGGCTGATCTGTTCATCATTCATCAGCTCATAATTTTTGATTATTTCCTCGGTAGCAGGATTAATCGATTCAATCATGCTTGCAATATTTTTCCTGATAACTAATAATGTACTTTTGATGAGATGTATTTCTTCACAACATCTGGTCTTTTATGCGCAGTCTATTCTACAATCAATTCTACCGTACGGACGATCGCTTCTGATTGAAGTGGAAATCTACAATTCGGGCAGATTTGATTCTTCAATAACCAGGTAATGATATGATCTCGATGATAGGGTGTCATACAGCAGGGAGTCTCAATTAGTACATCCTGATCGGTACTTCCATTCCAACAGATATTACAGGTTATCCGATCATCTTTAACTAGTTTCTGCGTGGTGAACTCAGTCGTACTCACTCTCTTGTGGTGTAGTTGATCGAACATATTATCAATTCGTACCCTCCGGGTTTTTTCAGTCAACGTAATACTGATCTCTCCACTGATATATTGTTTTAGCAGCTGCAAATCCAACCATTGGGTGAGTATTGTTGTTTCAATTGAATACTGTCTCTTCAACTGATGTTGATGCTTCTTCAACATAACTGAAATGACTGTTATCTGGTTGATCTCATCACAATCCATTCGATAACTGACTTCGTCAATTTTGTAGTCAGCTGGGACCTCAATTACTTCTTTGAGTTGTCTCAACTGTTGGCTGTACTCAATTTTCTGGGTGGCGATAACCGAGTAGTCCGCATAGATCTTTCCAGTTAGTTCTAGAACTGGTAATCTAAATCCAAATACTGGTGTGGCATGATCTGCCTGTCGTTTATCCCGGATCTTGAAGATGATATTGGAGAGATAGGCATTATTCAGCTGAGACACGGTACGTTTGATGTATCGTTGCAGAATGGGAATTAATTCTGACTTCAACTCATCATGATCAAACCAATTGTGTTGATTGTATTTTTTGCTCACCGCAATTATTTTGCGAAGGACATTTACTAAGGCCAGATAGATGATTGAAGGAATAATCAGTGCTTTCAATCCCTGTTCTTCGCCATAGATGAATAATCCGGCTGATAAACCAACGATTACAAGATATGTTCCGAAGATGATGATCTTGTATTTTCCCCTGGTTGACTCAGTATCATCTTGTGCATGTAAATGTGCCACGTAGGTGGCTTTCAGATAATGTTCGGAATGGATCTTTTCCTGATTTAGGAGATTGGTATAGATAAAGTAGAGTCCAAAGAGTGCTGCCAATACCCCGATAATCTCTAGTTTTGCCACACTAGCTGGTGCCTGAATAATCCGTGCAATTCTGCCTATGAGCAGATATATTACCAAGATCACAATAATTTCAAAGATATACCGATAATACATGCGTTGCTGTATCCGGTTCAGAAAGGATGATGTCATTCCGTCAAATGACAACGGATTTCTTCATATAAGTACTTCATTGATCAATGGTGGCATTGTCCGCAAATCATTGATGAACCGCTTAGCAGTGCTTCAATACACATGCTTATTCGTTCGTAGTTTAGCCTGAAAGACCATGAATAATGGATTTCTATCATAATCCTGGTACATATCTCGGGGATATGCCTTAAGCATCTGCTCATCAGGCTCGGGTTCTGCCATCGCCTGTAGATCAAAGCCATGGTTCTGTAATTCGTTAAGATAGGTGGATATCTTTCTTGGATAGTACAGCATTGGTTGTGGGAAATCATCATGATGAATCTTGATGGGTTGTTCATCGAGGTAATTATCTACCAACCATCCCTTATCCTCGTTGTGTTCGGAATCCCGGGGCAGTCTGATTGATTTTGATACCGGCCAGCTGAAGATAGGATGGGTAATGCTGAAGATGAATGTGCCTCCCGGTTGGAGCAGAAAGGCAATATTGTCAAGGATCAAGCTGAGATGATCAATATCCATCAGTGCCATATTACAGGTGATCTGGTCAAATTGATCGGGTTCAAATTCTGTTTGCAGGTCATGTACTCCGATTTTGTGATACTCAATTCCCAGCGGTTCTTGTTTCTCGTACTCCATCGCATACTCAATCATATTCGAGATATCCGTACCGATCACCTGGTGTCCCAGTTCTGCCAGTTTTCTGGTGAAATTCCCCTCACCACAAGCAATATCCATGATCTTTGAGGGCTTCTGTTCAAGATATCTGAGCATCTGTGGAATAATTAGCTTGTCGTGATTGATATCTGTCGGCACAAGTTGACTCCATGTTGCAGCATTTTCATCCCAAACTATCTTACTATCACCTGCAACCTCATCCACCGGTTCAAACTCAACATCAACCGTCATCTGTTCTAGCCGGTATTTTCCCCATTGTTTATGTGATGGTTCGTAATTGATTTCCTGTCCGAAGGGTAGCCAGACCTGCAGTACCCTATCTGGATGGAGATCACCGATCTGATAGGGATGTTCTGCCTGAGTCTCGGCATAATCCAAACTGGCAATTTCTTGGTTGCAACTACTACAACTGATCATATAATAATACTCGTAGACCAAGAATTGCTGCTCGGTGATTGTCATCCCGCCACAACGGAGACAGGTAAATTGCTGGCAATCATGACACCAAGCAATACCATTGAAATGCCGCAATTTCTGGCAGTGATCACACTGGTACTGCGCATGGAATTGACATCTTGGAACCTCACTGTCCATCCGAAATGTTGCTGGATTGACAGGATAATCAGGAGTGATCTTCTGATAGGTCTGACAATAGAGACACACGGTTTTCTGATTAATACCAGCTAGATCCATATCAGATCAGGTCAAATTCTTGTACTAAAGCTCTAGCATCTTCTCGTATTTCATTTTACTCCATAGTGGTTATGGAGTCTACAGCAAAAAATTACCGTACTCCTGCACTTTAAATAGTACGCAGAGATTAAGTAAACAATGTCTAGAGGAGAGGAAGCTGGGGAGCTTAATTTACCACCCACCACTACAGCAACTACATTGTCTGCTGAGAAACAACGAGAGATAGATACAATTATTGAGAAAACGTATGAACGCTTAGATCCCGATCCAGATATTGATTTGGGTCCTCAGGAAGATCCGATCTATCCTGATACCTTCAGTTCCGATCAACTTGATCGGGTGCTCTATGATCGACTTGATGAAGAATCTACAGATTGATATTTACTTTTCTTAGATGACGCCAGGAATACTGATAACTGTAATACAGACCATTGACCATCGCTAATGCGAGGATTCCAATCACATAACCGGGCACTGCAAACCATGCGGTTTGCTCTGCTTTTGGAAACAGGAATAAATGCCAGCTAAATGCTAGAATAATGATTACTGCCACAGCAATTTTGTTGAAATCTAGCAATCGGGTTGATACCTGTTGTGAGGATTTGCCACGGAGTTTCAACAACTGGTAGTAGGTAAATTCGTCTGATGATGGAGATGGATTGAGCCCTAAAATCAGGATGAGGTATAGCGGTGCCAGCAGAAAGATAAATGCCGCAGCTGGATTACCATCATAACTATTTGTTATATTATTTCGGTACATTATCCCGTAGATCCCGTAAATCCATAATCCGATGACGAAAAGAATTTGACCGGAGAGATAGCGTTCCTCGAAGAATTCTGCCACCTGCTCGTATCGCTTTCTGAATGAGATGTAATCACCATACAGTGAATTGATGATCCAACCGATGGCCATTCCAACTGCTGCCAGAAAGAGACAGGCTAGAAGCACGAATCCAAAATCCATCTGGATCGAGATCTCAGCACCTCGACTAATTCCGATCAGGATCAGGATACCAACAATAATAGTTGCTACCATAGCCAGACCAAACGACAGGATCATTCCCGCGGTATTTGGCCGGTCGATGATCCATTGTTTTACTGGTGAGAAGGTACGTGAGGGGATAGTTGTATTCTTTCCACAGGATTTGCAGTAGATGTCATTTAGAGGCATCTTTGCACCACATTCGGGACAGAATTTGGTCTGTTCATTGTCTGTAGTGATAGTGGGATTAAGTTCTCTAATGATCTCCTGTGGTGATCCTATCTCCTCAATCAGGGTAAGTGCTTGGTGAAAACTAATCTGTTGTTGATTTGGCAATTCAGTGGCATAGCCGAGAATATACTCTTTGATTCCCTCAAGAGTATGATCTGCCTGCTCTTGACTGATATTTGCTTCCTCAAGTGTGTCAACCAGATTTCGCAGGTAGGCCTGAAATTGTCTCCATGCCTCTTCTGTGAAATGGTTTTGTAAGGATTTCATGTAGGATTGATAGTTTGTCTTCATTGTAACTCCTCCATAGGCGGCAAGATGGTAGCAATCTTGTGTTGTAGAAAGTACCATTCCATCGATTTCTCTTGCAATCGTTGCAGACCGAGTTTACTGAGTGAGTAGGTTGACGTCTGTCGAACCGCATCATTCCCATTGCTGGTCTCGTCTACAACTGATTTGGTCAGCAATCCTTTATCGTAGAGTTTTTCGATCCTAGGATAGATGGTCCCTGCACGGAATTTGATCGATCCCTCGCTGATCTTTCTGATCTTTTTGATAATCAGATACCCCGAGAGGTCCTCCTCCTCCTGCAGAAGTCCCAGTATCAGGAGGTCTGATAATGATCTACCGATATAGGATGTGTAATCACGTTTCTTTGCAGCCACAGTGATTCATTCGGTTTTCAAATATTTAAAGCGGAGGATTTATTCGATATTCGAATACTTTATTTTCGAATAGTTTGTTGGCAATTGTCCAAAAACCTCTTGTTTATATTTGTAGTAACGTTTCAGGGGTTATTCTCTCTTCATGATTCGTATAATGTTATTGCAAATCAAATCTCGCTGGTATTGACTCCTTCGAGATCAACGAGAAGATTGCCATCCTCATCAAAGAATCGATTCTTATACCTCCACTTGGTCATGAATCTCCAGATTATCTTGGGATTGCTCAGAATTTTGAGGTACTCGCCTGTCTTCTCAGTTCCCTGTATCGCCCGAATCTTAGGAACCAAGATATCTGCCACGGTTGATGGTCGTTCAGCTAGAATATTGAAGAATGATCGGGAGCTCTTCTTGGTATTCTTCAATAGCAGTTCCGTCAGGACCATCCCCGGTGAGAGGGTATGTATCCCGATATGATCTTCTAGCTCAGTATCCTCGTTTAGTTCTTTCTCAAGGGAACGACTGGCATAGGGGATGGCTCGTTTCGTACTACCATATGTGGTATAGAACAATTGTACCCGTCCATCACTGCCCAGTCCATCCATATTGAAGATGTGACCACCACCATTTGCTCGCATCTGTGTAATAGCTGCTTTACAACTATAGAGAGTCCCAGTCAAATTGGTATTGACGATGGTATCAATCATCTCAGGTGATTGGTTATACAATCTGGAATGATCATACCCGGTAGTTCCCGCATTATTGATCCAGATATCAATCTTGTTCCACTGTTCCATGGCATATTTGGCCAGTTCTGCGACAGATTCATAGTTACTGACATCAACTGGATGCCCATAGACCTGACCAGGGTAATCCTGGCTGAGTTCCTCTTTGAGTTTGTCTACCTTGGTCTGAGTTCTAGAACAAATCATCACCCGATCTCCTTCGTCTAGAAATCGTCTGACAAATGCCAGTCCTAATCCTTTGGTGCTACCTGTGATTACAATATCCATATCTATAATTTCAGATAAAAATTAGATAAGCTCTATCAAAGTAGAGTATTATTCCTGATAAAAAACAGTTCTAAAGCTCAGCAATAACCTACTTTTCCTGACCACATTTGCTACAGAATCTGTCATCAGGATTGAATGCCGCACCACAATTCTCACAGCTCTGGGTGGGTAGATTATCACCCACCTGACTTCGTTGGGTGAGTTTGTTGAAATAGTTGCTCGAGTAATTGATCTGTTGATCACCAAGATCCTCAATAATTTTCCTATCTCGTTCCTGCTGTTTCTTGGTATTGAAATACTTATCGTAGACAGTGACGAAGAAATACACGATACCTAGGCTTCCCAGAAACATCAGCATCAGGAGAATAACAAACCCATTCACAAGTCATTATCCTTTCAACCATTGATAAGGTATCGCAGTTGGTAATATTCTCTCAGTAAATTGGCTGTAGTATTGAGTGTCGTTAGTCCAATGATTTGGGATACAGTTGATCTGATAACAGTATTCTTGGTCTTTTGAGGTAGACCACAATAATGGTAGTTAGTGCCATAATGAGATTAGTCAGTCCGTACTTGAGCAGTGGTCTAGTCATCTCCACCTGCGCAGCAAAATTGGCTGGTTCAACTCCCGTCCAATTCAACTGGTAGCTGAAGGGAAATTCCGGAGCATCGATATAGATCTGGTATTCAAAGAGAATACTGGATTGGATATTGGCAATACTGATCAGATTGTAAATCTCCTCTCCCCCGTCAAATTGGTAAGTGATCTCTGCAGTTAATTTATCCCGTGTGGTGGGATTGAATTTGAAGAGGAAACTTCCCTGAAAGTCAATGGTTCGTAGATTCAATACAAATCCCTTGGTATTTCTGCCAATATTGATTGTTGCTAATTGTCGATCAATACTGGGATTGATACTATCATAAAGTTGGCTGGAGGTGGCCTGCAGAAAGGTCAGAAAATACTGCTGGTTGGCTTTATTAGCTAGAATCGAGGCTGGTAGAAAATCCTGGAGACTGAGTTCTGCCTGCAATCCATCCGCATTGAAAATCTGAATATAGTTTTCACCATTATCTGCAGCTATCTTCCGGATATTGTATCCCCAAACATAGTGTAACAAATCATGATAGACAAAATACCCTAAGAATTGGTAGAGATTACTATCCTCCGTTCTCTGCTTGATCTGTTCAGTAATCTGATTGAAACTGCTGAACTGGCCACTGCTAGGATCATATCTGATGTAATCCTGTCTTACCGTCTTGAACGGGATGATCAGATCATTATCATAGACAAATGAAGTAGGATAGGGTGTAAGTGCACATCCTCCTGATCCAAGTGATTCATTATAGAGCTGTTGTAATTGATTATTTTGGAGCCGGTAGACATAGCCCTGACAGTTCAGACTTGTGCCTGATTTGGTCATACCTGCACTGATAATATGTAGGGTCAGTAGCAGCTGTTGGTTGATTTGTTTCAGATTCACCCGGTAGACATCATCAGAAAATCCATTTGATGCTGTTGTCTGAAAATGCTGTACCAGCCAGCTTTCTTGTAATCCATCAGCAGTTACCAATCCGAGATAGTAGTTGTAGCCATTACTTCCACCAGTCATATAGAAGATGAAGACACTGGTTGTATTTGCCGAAAGAATCAGTAGAGGATTGACCTCAACCTGGTAGATGACCACATCAAGTGCGATATCCACGCTGAAGAAGACCTTTTCATTGATATCAGTACACTTGATCACCGTCATATGGGCAGTACAGATGACTTGATCTGTTGTTGCGGTACTGGCATGAGTGGCAAATTCTGCAGTATGCTGAACTGACTTCTCCTGGTAATCAACACTGATCAATCGAGGAGTGGCGAAGATCATCAGATTCACTACCATGATTACTAGAAGAAAAGGTACGACCTGTTTAGCGATATCCATCAGTCTCATACCTGAATGCGATACCACAGAGAAATATTAAGCTATATTGATGTTAGGGAGATCAGTCTGATGGTTATACCAGTGTCAGTAGTCGTAATGAGCCAAATACCAGAACAATTACAATCAGCTGCAACCAGTTGCTGGGTCGGGGATGTTCTGCCAGTTGGGATTGTCGATGCCATCTTCTCCAGATCAGAAAGGTGATGATGACAAAGATGACCTCATTTATCAGTGCCCACTGTTGATACCGCCAAGACGGTGCCCATCCAAAGAGAAATGCTTCTGTGTTATCTGCCATCCAGTGCAATCCAGGTAGATTGGCACCGTAGTATGTCTGTAGTGGTCGGCGAATGGACCAGTCCCAAAGATCGAATCCCACTGCAGCCAGCATCCCGAAAACATAACGTATATCTGTCCGCAGGAAGTAGATCGCAAATCCTGCCTCGGCAATGTAGGTGAAGAGATGCCATCCCAGGTAGATGGGATCCGACCAGTTTGACTGTGAGGGATGATAGGTAAATCTTGCCAGTGCATCGACGAGGATATGCGAGAAAAAGGCAACAATGATAATGGTAATTATCAAGGGGATGGAGAAATCAAGCTCTTCATCCTCATCATGAAAG
>Ga0102944_1000958_pt1 | contig 20551 bp, 19 predicted proteins | sample SalPonD_shore_MG_FD_78172 | JGI IMG/M metagenome (GOLD analysis project Ga0102944, IMG submission 78172) | Salt pond soil microbial communities from South San Francisco under conditions of wetland restoration - Salt Pond MetaG... | ecosystem: Environmental > Aquatic > Marine > Intertidal zone >...
AGTAGAGTTTTACGCAACCTTTATTTAGAACTTGGAACAGGACCTGTTCTTTATCTTGTGTCTCCTTCTTTTACTGTATTAAACCCAACTCCCAATGAGAAAATCAGTGATTTTCTTAAAAGAAAAGAGGAATTGCTGGAATATATCAAGGAGCTGATTGTTTATAATCTTGCTGTCTATTCTGTGTTGCTGGATAGGAATAGTTACTTTATCGAACAGAATAGACATTTAGTTTTAGCCAGACTCAAAGAAAAAGATTCAGGCGGTCGTCGCTATGAAATAAAATTCTATACCCATTCTCCAAGAGAATTGATGACTAATTACAAAGATAAAATTTATATCGGTCGTGACTTTATTGATTTGTTTAGTTTAAAAAGAAAATATTTTGGAGTGAAAGAACTCATCAATTCCCTAAAGGAACAGAATGAATTTTTGCTGGATAAAGCAGAGGAGAGGGTGAAAAATCCAGGGAAATATAAATCTTTTTTTCAAGAAATCAATGAATATTTAAATGAAATAGAAAGTGAGAGCACTTTAATATTACAGTCACTTCCACCTTATCTTGATTTTAATAAGCTTAAAGGGGATGACTTGATAGACATTAACTCCCAATACAGGAGTATCAATCACTATCTTATCGAATTAAGGGATGAGATCTCTGAATTTGAAAATATTTTATTTGACAAAGAAGCTGAATTTGTCCGGTATGTGACTAAATATAAAAAAGATCTGGCTAACCTCATTGCTTATTTCAACATAAAAATAAACGGTTTTTTATCTGAAAAAATACACAAAATAAAAAAGAAATCCTGACCCACTTTTAACTGCTTTCTCTGACTAAAATAGTGCTGTAAGTGGTAAATAATGAAACAATGGGTTTTTCATCTTTTTCTAAAAATGCCTTTATAATAGAGAATCCATTGCTTATTTGTTCCACTCCTTTTTGACTGAGTTCCCACTTGATTTGTCCGGATTTGGTTTGAGCCTGAATAGGTATTTCTAACCCTAAAGGAAAGATAAAATCTATTTCTGCATACTCTCCTTTCACAGTAATCGGTTTGATATCTTTAGCGGAAGGAGAAAGAGTTATTTTCCCATGGGAGAAAGAGATGACTGTTTCTGCTGTGAAGTGGTTGAGATCTATATTTCTATATGAGCTGGATATAGAGATTGATTCCCCAAACATATTTTCTCCTAAAATTTCAAGACTTTCCCCTTCAATATTGATATTTCCATATATATCATTGAGTTGGATCCGGTTGTATTTGTTTTTGATGTCCAGTTTATTTTGGGCTCCAAAGATTTTAATAGGGGAGTTATCAGCTCTGATTTTCGCAGCGTTTATATTTGAGAGTTCGATAGGTTCATAAGAGTTTTCTGCTTCTATAGGACCTTTTATGTTTTTGCCCGTGATTTGGCAGTGAAGACCGTTTATGGTTACCTTTTGAGAAAGGTCAAACAGATCTATGCTTCCGTACTTATTTTTTATTAAGGTTTCTCCTTTTACCTTTATAACACTGATTTGAGAGCGAAGTCCTTCGATTTGACAGTTTCCACTGATGTTTTCTACGTAAATGGGTTTATAAGAAGTCAATACTTTGAGGTTTTCATTGATGTCTGAAGCAGTAACTTTCCCGTTTTTATTAATAATTTCAACATTTTTCATGCCTTTGACTTCCACCAGACCATAAGAATTGCTAATTTTCAAACTGAAGTCCCTGGGGATATATAACTCTAAATCTGTTCTTACTCTACTATTTATATGTCTATCTCTTTCCGCGGAGATAATGATTTTTTCACTGTCTTGGTTTATCAGAATTTCTGATTCCTTGGCTTTCTCTCTGGCTTTCTCTTTTATTTTGTGCCGGATTTTCTTTTGAGTGTATATAGATACTTCTTTCCTGTCAGTACAGTAAACTTTTACATCACCCTGCTGATTGATGATCTCAATTTTTTTGGGGAAGGGAGGGATTAATTGCTGCTCATCTTCAAATGTAAACAGGTCATACTGGGTAAAAAACTCATCTCCGAGTTCAATATAAAGGTCTAAATTTCCAGTCTGAGCATGATAAAAAATGATCCCAGCGATAATGATGACCAGTAAAAGTAAAAGCTCTTTGAATTTCATTTTAAATCTCTAACTTTTTTTCTTCGCTGCGCTCTTTGATTCCAAAATACAGCTTCCAGACTCCCCAGGCAATGATCACAACAGGCCATAGTCGAGCAAAAGCATCCCAGACATTCACATTAATATTATCGAGAAGAAATATCACGCCTATAAGAATCAGTATGATTCCCCAAGCCAAATTATCTTTTTTATATTTACTTGCCATTTTATTCTCCTTTATTGATTCTTATTATTTTTGGCTGCGTAATCCACCACGAACTTAACTCCGATGACGATGATCACAAGAGGCCAGAAATCAAAAAGAGTATCGTAGTCAATGACTTGATAATTAGCCATTAAAAGAAGTCCTCCTACTATGATCAACACGATTCCCCAGAAAATAGAACCTGATCTCACAGGGGCTGGAACTTCATCATAGGTTTCAGCCGGTTTTTCCAATTCTTTTCCTGCACTTCCTCTGTTAATAAGTTCGGCTGAATGAACCGCATCGTAGAACTGGTAAATATAGAAACCAGCCAGAAGGAGAGCGAGAAAAGGCTGTCCTTTTCCCGAAGTCTGGAGAGTTACCAATCCAGAAAAGCCCAAAAAGAAGAAAAGAGCCTTTTTAAGCTGCCCATTATAGAGAGCTCCGGTTCCGATAGGAAAAAAGAATGCTAATATTCCTGCTAAAGCCGGTGATTTCCGCTGTGTTTTCGCCTCATATTTTTCATCTTGTTTGTTATTCATTTATATCCTCCATTTATTTTTTATTTATTTTTTTCAAAAAAATCACTGTTTTTTATAGAGAAAAGAATGCTTTCTTTGTATCCAACCAAGGAATGAGTCAGAGATTCGGCTTTGGCATAGATCTGTTCTATTTTACTGTAACCCGCATGAATATGCTGATTGATGGTTTTATTTATTTTGTCTCTATCAGGATTCAAGGTGTAAAGAGAAACAACCGTTATCAGAACCATGGATGCGGCGATTATGGGTTGAAGAGCGGGCTTGAGGAGAAAATCAAAACTCAATTTGAATTTCTTTTGGGGGATTTTATACAATTTTTTCCTAAGGGATGGACTGATATCAATTTCTGGCATTTCAGCTAAAGAATTTTTTGCTTCTCTCATGAAAGAAAGGAGTTCTGAGCATTGAGGGCATTTCTTTATGTGGTTTTCGACAAGGTTTTTTTTCTCCTGGCTTAGATCATTTTCTAAATAAGGAGAAAGAAGTTTTTCAATTTGTTTGCAGTTCATTTTTTTCTCCTTGATTTTCTTTGATTATTTTCGCCAGTTGGATACGACCCCGGTTAACCCTGGATTTTATGGTTCCCAGAGGAGCGGACATGATTTCTGCAATTTCTTCGTATTTTTTTCCTTGAATATCTCTGAGGATAACAGCCATTCTTACATCTGAACTCAAAGACTTCAATCCATACCAGATTATCTTTTGGCTGTTTTTTTTAAGCATCTCTTTCTCAGGGTCCGCATGGTCATCAGAATCAAGGATGCGTTCATCATATTCTGTCCTCTTTTTCTTTTCCAATTTGGTCTTTCTGTAATGGTCGATAAGAAAATTACGGGATAAAGTGAGAATCCATGCATTAAAGTTTCGGCCAAAATCAAATTTATGAAGGGATTTATGAACTTTAATAAATATTTCCTGGGTCATGTCCTCCGCAGTTTCATAGGTGCCTGTGAATTGATAAGCAAGATTAAATATTTTTTTAGAATAGGTATCGATGAGCATTTTCCAAGTCCTCGGGTTTCCTTTTATGCATTCTTTTATTATTTCTTCGATTTCCACTTAACACACCCTTATAGACGAAAATTCAGTTTAAAAAGTTCCGTTATTACTAATACATTCTATTTTTAATTAACAGGATGTCAATTTGAAATGAGGGTTAGGATTGGTATAGTGAAAATTCCTTGACTTGGGATGGCTAAATATGACAGGATATTTTTCTAATCAATACAAGTAAATGGAAAAATAATTAATATGAAGATTCCATAAGGGAGGTTCAAATGGAAGGAATTGTAGGCTATGGAGCCTATATACCGAGAAACAGAATCAAAGTTGAAGAGATAGCTAAAGTATGGGGAGCCGATGCCCCGAGCTACAAAAAAGGTTTGATGCTTGAGGAGAAATCAGTGCCTTCACCTGACCAGGACACCATAACTATGGCTGTGGAAGCATCTAAAAATGCTTTAAAGAGAGCAGAAATCGATCCCATAGATATTGGTGCGGTTTATATTGGATCTGAATCTCATCCCTACGCAGTAAAACCCAGCGGCACTATTCTGGCTGAAGCCCTAGGATCAACTCCGGAAGTCCATACGGCTGACTTTGAGTTTGCGTGCAAAGCTGGAACAGAGGGGATGTTTGTGGCGTTGAACCTAGTGAAAACAGGAGTGGTGAAATATGGACTGGGAGTGGGAGCAGACACTTCTCAGGGAGCGCCCGGTGATGCTTTGGAATATTCTGCAGCTGCAGGAGCTGCAGCCTTTATTTTCGGAAGAGAAAAAGTAGTCGCTGAAGTCCTGGACACTTATTCTTATATGACTGATACTCCTGATTTCTGGAGAAGAGAATATGAATACTATCCTCAACACGGTGGACGATTTACAGGTGAGCCTGCCTATTTCAAACACATTATGGGAGCAGCTAAAGGTATATTGAAAAAAGCAGGAATGGAACCCCAAGATTTTAGCTACGTTGTCTTTCATCAGCCCAATGGAAAATTTCCATTTAAAGTGGGAAAGAAATTAGGGTTTTCAAAGCAGCAGATTGAGCCTGGATGGTTAGTGAATAAACTTGGAAACACTTATTCAGGGTCTTCTCCAATGGGATTAACAGCCACCTTTGATGTAGCCAAACCAGACGATCATATTCTTCTTGTCTCCTATGGTTCTGGAGCTGGCAGCGATGCTTTTATTTTAAAGGTAACTTCCAGGATTGATGAGGTGAGAAATTTAGCTCCATTAACGAGAAGTATTCTCGATCATAATAAGAATTATCTTGAATACGGGGAATATGCAAAATTCAGAGAAAAAATAAGGAAAGCAGATTAGGAGGTTAAAATGAGAGATGTTGCCGTCATAGGAATTGGAATGACAAAATGGGGAGAACTTTGGGAGAAATCTTTAAGGGATATTTATGTGGAAACTGCTCTTCTGGCTATAGATGATGCTGGAGTTGACCATATTGACTCCATGTATGTTGGGTCTATGTCCTCAGGAATCTTTGTGGGACAAGAACACATTGCTTCTCTCCTTGCTGATTATTTGGGATGCGCTCCAGTCCCTTCAACCCGCGTAGAAACCGCTTGTGCCTCTGGAGGACTGGCTTTAAGACTTGGATTTATGGAAGTTGCGAGCGGGATGAGTGATATAGTATTAGTCAGCGGGGTAGAAAAAATGACAGACGTGGGAGGAGATAAAGCCACTTATGCTTTGGGTACAGCTGCTGATCAGGAGTATGAATGCTACCACGGAATAACTTTTCCTGGTCTCTATGCACTGATGGCAGTGGCTCATATGAATAAGTATGGGACAACCAGAGAACAGCTGGCAGAAGTGGCTGTGAAAAACCACAGAAACGGTTCAAAGAATCCTTTAGCCCAATTTCCTTTTGAAGTCACTGTGGAGGATGTTATTAATTCAGTAAAGATAGCGGATCCTTTAAGGATACTCGATTGTTCTCCTATTACAGATGGAGCCGCAGCGGCCATCATATGCCCGGTTGAAATGGCTAAAAAATTAAATAAGCCAGTTGTTAAAGTGATTGGAAGCGGTCATGCTACAGATGCCATAGCCATCAGTCAAAGGAAAGATATGACCTGGTTGGAAGCCACTTATAGGGCTGGAAAAAGCGCTTATGAGATGGCCCAAAAAAAGCCTAAGGATATAGATGTGTTTGAGGTCCATGACTGCTTTACCATTGCTGAACTCTGTGTCATGGAAGCTCTGGGAATAGTTGAGAAAGGAAAGTCAGGAGAAGCCGTAGAAAAAGGCCGAACAGCCATTGATGGAGATATGCCTGTCAATCCAAGCGGTGGATTGAAGTCTAAAGGACATCCAGTCAGAGCCACTGGAATAGCCCAGGCAGTTGAAATTGTCAAGCAATTGAGCGGGGAATCAGAAGAAAGACAGGTCAAAGGAGCCCGTATAGGCCTGACTCAAAATATGGGCGGCAGTGGAGCCAGCACAGTGGTGCATATTTTTGAAAAAGAATGAGAAAGGAGAAATAAAATGTCAACACCTTCAAGATATTGGAGAGAGGTCCCTCAAAGATATAGGTTAGAAGCAAATAAGTGCGAAAAATGCAATAAGAAATTCTTTCCTCCTCGTCTTATATGCCCGGAGTGCGGTAATCGTGAGTTAGTGAAAACAAAAATTGCTGAAAAAGGAAAGATTATATCTCACACTATTATTAGGGTTCCACCCAGTCAGTATAAAGATCAGGCTCCTTATGCTGTGGGAGTGGTGGAAATGGATGATGGAGTGAATGTGATGGGCCAGATCGTTGATTGTGATTTTGAAGACCTGGAAGTAGGAATGAGGGTCAAAATCGAGTTTAGAAAACTTTTCAGCCAAGGACATTCAGGAATACTGTGTTATGGATATAAATTTGTTCCTGATTCTTAAGAAGGTCTTTAAGACGTCTATTGAGGAAAAGTCATCATTTGTGATTTAATCAACTGGGGGATAAGGGCATGTTTAGAATTAAAAGCAAGATAGACACAAAGGATCCCGAGTATAAAAAAAATTTTGAATACATGAAAAATCTGGTCGAAGAGTACAGAAAAAATCTTGCCAGGATTAAAAAAGGAGGACCCGAGAAATACAGAAAGCTCCATAAATCCAGGGATAAACTGCTGGCGCGGGAGCGGCTGGAAAAACTTTTCGATCGGAACACTCCCTTTTTAGAATTAAGCCCCATGGCTGCTTATGGGATGTATGATGATCAGGCTCCGGGAGCCAGCATGGTCACAGGAATAGGAGTCATTCATGGACGCGAGGTCTTAGTCATTGCCAATGACGCCACAGTAAAGGGTGGAACTTATTTTCCTATGACCATAAAAAAGCATATAAGAGCTCAGGAAGTGGCCATGGAAAACCGCCTTCCTTGTATTTACTTGGTTGATTCTGGAGGAATATTCCTTCCTCATCAGGCAGGCACATTTCCTGATAAAGAACACTTTGGACGTATTTTTTATAATCAGGCACGGCTTTCAGCAATGGGAATCCCTCAGATCTCAATTGTTATGGGTTCCTGTACAGCCGGAGGAGCTTATGTGCCAGCCATGAGTGACGAGACTGTGATAGTTAAAGAACAGGGTACTATTTTTATTGGAGGTCCGCCTCTGGTCAAAGCAGCCACTGGAGAAGAGGTGACTGATGAAGAGTTGGGTGGAGCTGATGTGCACTGCCGTATATCCGGTGTTTCTGATTATTTTGCCCAGGATGATGAGCACGCTCTAAAAATAGCCAGAAATATTATTGAAACCTTGGATCCTCCCCAAAAATTCCCGCTTGACTGCAGTGAGCCTGAAGAACCTTATTATGACCCTGATGAATTAATGGGGATTGTGCCCCGGGAATTAAGAAAGCCTTTTGATATAAGAGAGGTCATTGCCAGGATCGTTGACGGCAGCCGATTTCAGGAGTTTAAGGAAAAATATGGGATTAGCTTGGTGTGTGGATTTGCCAAGATCGTGGGATATCCTGTTGGGATTGTGGCTAATAATGGAGTCCTTTTCTCTGAAAGCTCTCTAAAAGGGGCTCATTTCATAACCTTATGTGCTCTGAGGAAGATACCTTTGATTTTCCTTCAAAATATCACTGGATTTATTGTGGGAAAACAGTATGAGCATGGAGGGATTGCCAAAGACGGAGCTAAAATGGTTCATGCTGTGGCCAATGCTGATGTACCCAAATTTACAGTAATTATCGGGGGATCTTATGGGGCAGGGAATTATGCTATGTGTGGAAGAGCTTATGATCCTCGTATTTTATGGATGTGGCCCAACGCTCGAATCAGCGTTATGGGAGGTGAACAGGCAGCTAATGTATTGTTGACAGTCAAAGAGAAGCATTTTGAGAAAAAAGGCAAAGGAATGACTGAAGAAGAAAAAAATAAAATAAAACAACCTATTTTACAAAAATATGAGCATGAAGGAAGTCCTTATTACAGCACAGCACGTTTATGGGATGATGGGATCATAGAGCCCTTAGACACAAGGGAAGCTTTAGCTCTTGGCATCTCAATGAGTCTTAATCAGCCTATACCTGACTATAAAGTAGGAATTTTTAGGATGTAAGATGAAAAAAAACAAATATGACACTATTGTTTATAAAAAGGAAAATCGTGTTGCAGAGATCATCCTGAATCGGCCTAAAGTCCACAATGCATTCAATTCAACCATGATTTCTGAAATGTTGGATGTTTTAAGAGAAACAAAGAAAGATTCGAAGATCCGTGTGATTGTCCTTACTGGGAAAGGCAAGTCGTTTTGTGCAGGTGCTGATTTAAACTGGATGAAAGAGATCATTAACTATTCTTTTGAACAAAATCTCAAAGAATCATTAGAAATAGCTGAACTGCTTTACACTTTATACTCTATTCCAAAACCCACCATCGCCCAAGTAAATGGAGCAGCTATAGGAGGAGGAGTTGGTTTTCTTTCCGCTTGTGATATTGTCCTGGCTGCATCCACAGCAAAATTCGGTCTCAGTGAGGTAAAGATCGGTCTGATTCCCGCAGCTATTTCTCCTTATGTGGTTCGGAGAATAGGAGAAAGCAAAGCCAGAGAATATTTTCTCACAGGGGAGAGAATAGCCGCAGAAAAAGCTGAAAAATTAGGTCTTGTGAATCACGTCTATTCCCTCAAAAACCTGGAAAAAGAAACAAAGAATACAGTCAAGCGCCTTTTGTCTTCAGGACCTAACGCTATTGCCAACTGTAAAGAGCTCCTTTTCAAGGTTCCTCAGATCTCACTAACAGAGGCTAAAGAATTTACAGCCAAGATGATCGCCAACCTCAGGATCAGTGATGAAGGGCAAGAAGGCATGGCCGCTTTTTTAGAAAAGCGGAAACCAAAATGGATTTCTGATAATAAGGAATAAAAGAATGTTTAAGAAAATACTGATCGCCAATAGAGGAGAAATAGCGGTTAGAATCATTAGGGCCTGCCGGGAGATGGGAATTTCAACGGTGGCTGTTTATTCAGAAGCAGACCGAAAAAGCCTGCATGTACAGCTCGCTGACGAAGCAGTGTGCATCGGACCTGCTCAAGCTGTAGACAGCTATCTTAATATTGACCATATTATTAAGGCTGCTCAAGAGAAAAAAGCTGAGGCCATTCATCCTGGTTACGGTTTTCTTGCTGAGAACCCGCTTTTTTCACTGAGATGTGAAAAAGAAGGGATTGTTTTTATAGGGCCAAACTCTAAGGCTATGGATTTAGTAGGGGATAAGGTACGGTCCAGACTGACTGTTGAAAAAGCCGGAGTTCCCATAATTCCTGGAATGAAATGTATTTACAAAGAAATATCTAAATATGAATTGGAAGCCAATAAGATTGGATATCCTATCATGATAAAAGCCTCTGCAGGAGGAGGCGGCAAAGGAATGCGTATTGTCCATTCTCAAGAAAAACTCAAATCCTCCATTGAAGCGGGGATGAGAGAAGCTAAATCCGCCTTTGGTGATGAATCTGTTTACTTAGAAAAATGCATTCAAGAGCCCCGCCACGTTGAATTTCAAATCCTTGCGGATAATCATGGAAATATTGTCCATCTGTTTGAGCGGGAATGTTCTATTCAGAGAAGGCATCAGAAAATAATCGAAGAATCTCCTTCTCAAGCCATTGATGATAATTTAAGGAATCAAATGGGAGAAGTGGCCAAAAAAGTCATCCAAGCCACTAGATACAACAATGCCGGGACAGTGGAATTCCTCATTGATAAAGATAAAAATTTCTATTTCTTAGAGGTTAATGCCCGGCTTCAAGTGGAGCATCCAGTCACTGAGCTGATCACCGGACTGGATATTGTCCAGCATCAAATTGCTATTGCAGCGGGGGAAAAGCTCGGCTTGAAGCAGAAATCACTCAATCAAAACGGTCATGCCATTGAATGTCGAATCTATGCTGAGGATCCCCAAAATAATTTTCTCCCTTCCTCAGGAAAAATACTGTTTCTTAACGAGCCCTCTGGACCAGGCATTCGTCTGGACAGCGGCATATATAGCGGATGTGAAGTCCCTATATATTATGACCCCATACTGTCAAAATTGATTGTATGGGCAGAAAATAGAGAGATGGCTTGCCAAAGAATGATTCAAGCCTTGGATAATTATGTCATTTTAGGAGTTAGAACAAGCATATCCTTTCTTAAAGATATCATTTCTAACTCCAGTTTCCAGAAAGGCAAAACAACCACGGATTTTATTGAAAAGCACTTTAGTGATTGGCCTGGCTTAAAAAAAGACAAAAAAAACAGAGAATTATCTCTAATAGCGGCTGCTTTTTGGACACAAAAAAAAGGATATAAGCCGGAAGCTCAAGAAAGAGGTCAAGATGGAAGGACCTTCTCCCCATGGAAAACCTTGGGAAGATGGAGGCTAGGGAGGAGTGAAAAAAGTGGAACATGAATTTATTGTGGACAATGAGTTTGTCAAAATCTCTATAGAAGAAAAGGGAGATAAATACATTATTGGTGTTGATGACAACGAATATAAAGCGGACATCCAATTCTTATCTTCTTCTATTGTATCTATAAACATAAAAGACCAAATATACAGAGTGATTATTAAAAGAGAAAAAGATGGATTCTATGTTCACTGCCAGGGAGATCAGTATTTTATTCAAGATGTAGACCAAGATGAGGAGGATGTTCAGAGCAGCGAAGAGAAAGCCAGAGAAGACATGCTTCAAGTAAAGGCAACCATGCCCGGGAAAGTTATCAAAATAGAAGTCTCAGAAAAAGAAGAAGTAAGAGTTGGTCAGACTCTAGCTATTGTGGAAGCTATGAAAATGGAAAACGAGATCAAATCTTCTATGGAGGGAATAGTAAAAAAGATTTTTGCTTCTTCAGGGGACCTTGTTGACTCAGATAATCCTATCATGGAGCTCGAAGAGAAAAAAGAATAGAAATTCAGGCGTGGCTTATGCTCCGTTCAGATTTTTAACGCCATTCTTCGCACTGTATTTTCGGCTGCTACGCAACTCCCCCTATCCGTGGGTCAAACATCCTGGTCATTCATAAAATATGTATGCATTCACATACAAATTTATATTGATCCAGAATTTTACCAGTGTTTCATCTATTATAAATACGATTGTTATAGGAATTCCTGTAATAAACCTTATTTTTATGCATACATATTTTACCTTATAGGCAAGCTAATCTTACCGCATCTGCTTTGTTGCAGGGCATTCGTAGTGAAGGACCACGACTTCATGCCCTGTGCCTTGCATCTACGGCAACCTCAGCTTGTGAATTTCCCAGGATCAAATTCACTCATCAGAAGGCTAAATCTTCAAAGTCGCTTCAGCCACACCTGAATTTCCTGGAGCGTGCGTTATCAATGTATGAAATATTCAACCTGGATTGTTCACGAAAGATTGCTTCTGAGGGAAAAGGGCACAGGATTCGTCACCCCATGCCCTTCTCCCTCAGAAGCAATCTTGATTCGTCATCACGAGGAGCAGGGCGACGTGGTGATCTGACGACTACTTAATTAAAAAGAGGTCATTGATTATATAAAAGTTGGTGCTGCAGCGCTTTCATATAATCAATGACGCCGCAATCTTGACTCGTGAACAATCCATATTACATAGGAATTGTTCATAAAAGATGGCATAGAGCTTGATCTTATTCGGCTTCAGCCACGAAATAGTCTGCTGTTTTTATTTCATACTTACGTTGGTCCAAAGTTTTTATAATATTTCTTTTATAGTTACCTTGTTCATCTTTTTCAGTGAGCTCTACAATGTCGCCGTCGATTTTGTTTCCATTTTCATCTGAAACAAGCTTGACTTTTGGCCTCATAATAAATTTAGATTCTAGATGTTTTTCAAAAACAACCCCTATTTCCCCGCTATCCATCAGGACTAATGAACCAATAGGACAAATCCCTATCATATCACTGAAGACTTTGAGGATTGTAGGATCAAAATCCTCTTTTCCTTTCTCCAACATATAGGACAAAGTTTCTTCTTTTGTAAAATTATGTTTTCGATAGGGTCGGGTAGTGGTCATGGCATCAAAAACATCCACAATTTTAACAATTTTACTGAACAGGTCTATGGCCCTTTTTTTAACCAGGTGAGGGTATCCATCTTTCCCTTCTGATTCATGATGTTCTAAAGCAACATTCAGAGCTTCCAAGGGGAGATGAGTTTTTTGCTTAAGGTCAATTAGCCTGACCGCTCCATAAAAAGTGTGTTTTTCGATGGTTTCTCTTTCACGGTTGTCCAGCTTTCCTGGCTTAACTAAAATTTTTTTTGGAATATCCAGTTTTCCAAAGTCATGAAAAAAGGCAGCTAAACCAAGGTCCACCAGCTCATTTCGGTCAAGCCCGAGTTTTTTTCCTAAGGATATAGCTAGAATGCATACATTCACGGAATGGTTGAGGGTGTATTCGTCAAAATTTTTAATGTTGGTCAATCCATGCACAAAAGATTCGTTGCCAGAAATGTGATTGAATATAGACTGCATAAGCCTTTTGGTGGTGAGAAGAGAGACTTTATCCTGAGGTTTATCAACTCTTTGAAAAATTTCTTTTAGATGGGTTATTCCAAGAAAGAAAACTTTTTTAGCGTCTCTATTTTTTTTCTTTGATTTTTCGTAAAAAGGGATCTTTTCTACAATGATATTATTGATGTTTTTTTTCTTTATCTCAGAAATAAAATCCTTATATGGATCTTTGGTGTCATACCCTTTTTTTGATAAAAGGATGATAAAACCGTTTAATTCTTCTTTTTTTAATCCAGGAAGAAAGCTCAGTTCACCAATGTCCTTTTTTTTGAATTCATCTTGGATAAATTTAAAAATATGATAATCAGAAAAGCTGAATTTTAGTTTTCTGTGATTAAATTCCAGTGAATTCTGCTTGAGTGTGAGAAGGGCTTTTCCGTATGATTTTAAGGCAGCTTTGATCTGGTTATACAGTAAGTTGACCTGTCTTAAATATATATAATTGTTTGATTCATAAATAATAGAGGTCCTAAAAGCTCTGTTGAGTCGAAAAGCGATCCTAAGTCCTTCTTTAATGAGTTTAGGGCTGTCTTTTTCTGAGGGAAGGCTTGGTTCCTTGGATTCGAATTTAGAATTTGTCATAGGAGCTTTCCTTTTTGATATTCTGGGATAAATTCTTTTCTAACTCTTGGCACTTTTTTCTTATTTTTCTGTTGCGGGCATGAATCATATTTTTTATTATTTCATGTCCAGTGAGTCCCCCTCCTTTTTCAAGGGCATTCAGCGCACTTAAGGCAGATTCAACTTTTTTGGAACCTGAAAAAAACCCCACTTTTTTTATGATGTTTTCCAAAATTTCAAACGCTTTTTTTGACTGGGATCTGGCTAAGGCTAGTAAAAGAGCTTCCTTTTGTTTTTTGCTTTTTTTCTTAAACTTCTTTTCCTTAACCTCTTGAAGTATTTTTTCAAATACAGGTTCTTTATCGGTCATATAGATATTCTCTGCAGCCAAGGTTCTTATCTCAGGATCTTCATGAGAAAACAACGAAAAGAGAATTTTGTTGGCATTAGGATCTTTAAAATTTCCTATGGCTTTTATGGCAGCATAGAGGACTTTTTTGTTCCCAAAGCTGAGAAAACTAGCAAGATGATTGATCGCTCTTTCTTCCTTAGAATCACGGAGAATAGAAATGATTTTTAAAGTCAAATCAGGTCTTTCATCACGAGCTATTTTTATGAGTTCAGAAAAATTTTCTTTTCCTACCAGTTTTAGGGTGGTTATGATCTTATCTTTTTGTTCTGGTTTTTCTACATGATCATAAAGATAGCTTAAAATAGGGATGGATTTGGGCCCCATAAAAGAGAGATATTTAAGAAAAACATCAAATTCATAAATAGGTTCTTTATGGAGTATTTCCTCAATTTGAGAAAGAGTGACTTCTATTTTTGGGGAATCAAAAAATTCTTGGATTATTTTTTTTCTAGGTGAGTCTGTTTCAGAGAGATAGTCTCTGAGCTTAGAGACTTCCTCATATACGGAGAGAGCTATTTTAAAATTTCCAATATTTATCTGTTGGTTAACATATTGAATCACTTGATTTATGAGAGAGTTCACTTTTTCTGGTCGTTTTTCCAAATAAAGAATATCAAGCAAAAGGGTTTTATACTGTTTCGTTTCTGATTCTCTTCTATGATCTTGAAGCATGTTCTTAAGCAGTTCTTCTTCTGATTTTGAGAGCAGAGCTTTTTCTGTCCCCATCCTTTCTTTGAAAATTTTTTGAGAATTATTTTGGATTGTTTTATCTTTTTTTTCTAGAGCTGATTTGTCTTCGGGTCTTAATGTGATTTTTCCTGAAAAAAGTTTATCTTTATCGATTTTGTATTCAGGGATCTTCATTCCAATTCCTATTTTGGTTTCTAAATAATCATCAGGTGCAAAGTAGCGGATGTTAGCGAAATCTTTTTCCCATAAAGATATAACAATATCACTTTCTTCAGGAGGAAGGGAGGCGTCCATCCTCATAATCTCTAGAAAATCTTTGAGCTCTTCTCTAGTCAATCCTTGGTAAAAAAACAGCATCTTGATCCCGTCTTTGTAGAAAAGAAAAGGAAGGCTTTTAGATAATTGCTCTTCCTTATAAAAAGGAAATCCTTGGTAAGTAAAAGAAAATTCTTCAATCCCGATTTCAAGTTTCCAATATTTTTCCAAATATTTTGATAATCTGTCATGAAGAAGGTCAATGAATGATTCCACGTTTTCATGGTCAGATGAGAATATTTTCATCTGGGAGAATGTTTTTTCAAAGTGATTGATGATATCCTTGATTTCATTGAGTTGCTTTTTATCTATGTTCTGCTCAGTTTTCTTGGAAGGGGTCTGAGAAGGATCATCAACTTTATTGTTCACCGTTTTTCCTTTTACTAACCTTATTAACTAATTTATTCTGAAAAAAGTCAAGAGTGTATTTTTTTATGAGAAACATCTCTATCTACGTGGTAGATGTTGATTTAATGAGGATAAAGGCGTGGGATGAGGAATCCCCTGCCTTATCCTCATAATGGATTTAGAGATACTTACTTTTTTGTATTGAAGTTTGAAAACATAAAACATACATATTAAAATAAAAAACAAGGAGGAAACCTTTGATGAGCTTTTATGACCTTATTATTTCAAGAAGAACGGTTCGACAGTTTAAACAAAAGCCTATCCATAGGAGCATTCTCAAAAAAATGATCAATGCAGCAAGATTAGCTCCCTCTGCAGCCAATGCTCAACCATTGGAATTTATGGTTGTTCATAAAAAGAATATCTGCCAACAAATTTTTCCATGCTTGAAATGGGCTGCCTATATTGCTCCAAGAGGAAATCCTAAGGCAGGGAAAGAGCCAGTGGCTTATATAGTGACCTTAGTGAACAAGAGAATAAAGAGCACTGATTATGAGTGGGATGCTGGAGCAGCTATTGAGAACATGATTCTTACGGCTTGGGAAGAAAAAATTGCCAGCTGCTGGCTTTTATCCGTAGAAAGAGAAAAGGTAAAGAAACTATTAAAAATACCGGACCATTATTTAATTGATTCCGTATTGGCTCTAGGCTATCCTGCTGAAAAACCTGTGGCAGAAGATATGAAGGAATCTATAGAATACTGGAAGGATCAAAACGGGCGTCTGCATGTTCCAAAGAGAAAACTCAAAGAAGTACTTCACTTCAATGGGTTTTAATTTTTTTTATAGTTCTCCGCTAACCGCAAACATGCGGATTTCTTTGATGGTTTTTCCTTTAAGCCCCAATTGTTCAACAGTACGGCCTTTTGCCCAAAAATCGATTCCCCTCATGATGGAGGCACAGTGGATGACCAAGTCTATGGTGGGAGTTTTTACCTTCAGCATTTTTCCCAAAGAAGAAAGGGTGACCAAACTCATGGGCACATCTTCATCGATGTATCGATGATGGAGTCTATCAGGAGCTTTGATTCCCATATAACCTGGATTATCATGAATGGCTTCATAGAGATTTTTCCCTGTGGCACTGTAAGCCGTATAAAGCCAATTTTTAGCGCTCATGGCTTTGATGCCAAGAGCTGCGGCCACTTGGAGTCGTTCATTATCAATGGCTTCTAAGACTTTGGCTACAGATTCACTGGCTCCCTGAATATAATATTCAAAGTCGCCATGGGTTTCCTCTATCCAGGCTGCATTGAGAACAGTGAGAGCGGGATGGAACACGGCCCCAATATTATTAAAACTTGTTTTAAAGATATTGTCTCCAGCTACAAATTGGGGATATGCGATGTTAAGGACTTTCACCACTCCTGGGATCCAATAAGCAGGGAGAGTGGCTAAAGGAACGGCATTTTTTACTCCAAAAATTTTGGCATGAGCTGGTCCGATGGCTCTGGAAGCATAAATAAAGGTTTGGGCTTCGGCAATAAAAGGAACTGTTTTAAGGCCTTTTTCTTTAAGCACCTGAAAAAATTCCAGTGAGCCTAGAGTCCGTCCGGGGTTGAGCACCACTATTTGGTTTTCTTTTAAATAAGGAGCGCAGGTTTCAGCCATAAATCGATGCCCAATAGCAGGAACAGCCACCATAATGACATCCACTCCCTCTAAACATTCTTTTATTTTATTGGAAGCAATGTTTATTTTACCGATTCCATTGACCTCACCTTCAACTTTAATGCTTCCTCTTTCTTTAACAGGAAGAATTTTATTTTTTCCTCTGTTATAAAGATTTACTTTAAATCCCATTATGCCTAAGTGCCCGGCCATGGCTAATCCTCCATGACCTGCGGCCATCACGCAAAATTTAATTTCTTTGGGATCTTTCTTGAGTAAGTTTGATAAATATTTTTTTCGCCTTGCGTCTGCTTCCGCACTTCTTTTTACCATTTTTTACTCCCAAATGAGTTTTTTTGGAAAAGAGATAATACTCTATAATATAAAAACCCAAGCCTTTTTACGGATTTTAAAAGGAAATTGTTTATGGTGCTATTTTAATAAAAAAGCAGATTTATAGCAATGCTTTTTTTAGGTGGATGCCTAATCCCGCACACTTCCCATCTTCACTGCTATGGATATGTTTACTTATTTTTTTTAGCTTTGTATAAAGGGGAGTAGAGGACAAGAAGGCTGATGATTCCAAGTAGATATTCAAACAGATTGCTTATTAGATGAATGCCTATTCCAGAGATAATTGCCAAACTGGTGTCAAAGTTCATGAGTTTGCTGGTGAGGACCCAGGCAGATTCCCAGGTTCCGAATCCTCCGATTCCTTTGATAGGGAGAGCTGAACTCATCTCAGCTCCTGTGATTCCTAAAACAGTTTTAAAGAAATTCATGATGTTGAGTGGTATTCCATGACTTTGAAGAAGAGAAAACAGCAGCAAATAGAGTGAAGAATATTTAGCCAGACGAATAAACAGGGATAACAAGAAAATAGGCCAATAAATATTTCTGTTTTTTATTTGGTTGAGGCTTTTTATACTGGATTCCACTTTCTTTATAGAAAGATCAGCCCATTTTTTCTTTCTCAGCTTGGTTATTTTCAGCAGAGAGATATATATTTTCAAAAGGAGATTAGAGAGGGGAATTGTTTTCCATAGGATGACATAAAAGGCTAGAAAAAAGAGGATAGATAGAAAGATCATCAGAGGACCGGACAAAATGGTGGTTCCCAATCCAACAAAGAATACAGCCATGATTAAAATAGGGCTTAAAGTGAGAAAATCGAATAAAAAGGCAATAACAAAAGTTGAACTTGAAGCTTCGAAACTGTATTTGAGTTTTCTGTTTAAGATGTAAATATATGAGAGGGACCCAATTCTAGCAGGGAAAAAATCAACGAAAAGGTTACGGATAAAGGTGACCAGAAATATATTTTTCCAGCTGATTTTTTGAGGTAGAAGGAGCCATTTATATCTCCAGGCTCTTAAACCACTTCCCATGAGTGATAAAATCATAAATCCTATAAGGGCAGGAACAAAGATATTTTGAAAAGTCTGCACAAGATTACTGAAATCAATCTTACTGAATAAAAAAAGAAGAAGTCCCATGGAAACAAGCGCTGAAAGCATGAAAGAGACGACTTTCTTTTTTTTCATTTTTATATGTTAGTATGATATAAGAAATTGAAAGTAATTTGAACTTTTTTTTCACCTGTTATATTATCAAATTTCAATGTACCTGAACTATTCATAAAAAAATAGCGATGTTTTCATTATTGATTTCATTTCAGCGATATGCAAGATTTTTTCAAGAACCATTATCTGAACATTTTTCTTGTTATTATTTTTAATTTTAATCGCTATTTTTTTACCAATGAGGCGAGCCAATCTTACTGCATCTGCTTCGTTACAAGGCATTCGCAGTGAAAGACCACACCTAATGTCATTACGAGGAGCGAAGCGACGTGGTAATCTCATTGTTCGTCGTATCCATATGAGATTGCCGCGCTCACTAACGTTCGCTCGCAATGACGCAGCAATTTTGACTCGTGAATAATCCAGGTGTATTATAAAATAGGTGGTTTTATGGATATTATGGATATAGATGAAATCATAGAGGCAGCCCTTATGGAAGATATGCCTGAGGGTGATATAACTTCAGAATCCATTATTGACCCTAAATCAGTATCTGAAGCTCATATGATATCCAGGGAAAAAGGAGTTTTAGCGGGAATAGAAATAGCGGAAAGTGTTTTTAAAAAGATTGACCATGCAGTGGAGTTTAAAAAAATAATAAAAGACGGCCAAGAGTTTAATAAGAACCATAGACTGGCTCAAATAAAAGGAAGTTCTATTTCTATTCTTAAAGGAGAAAGACTGGCCTTAAATTTTATACAAAGATTATCAGGAATAGCCACTTTGACCAAGAAATGCACCAATGTGTTAAAAGGAACAAAGACCAAGCTCCTGGATACCCGGAAAACAACACCCTGTTTAAGGATGCTCGAAAAATACGCGGTGAGGATGGGAGGAGGAGTCAATCACCGTTTGAATCTTTCAGAGATGATTTTGATCAAGGACAACCACCTCCAACTGGTAGGCAGCATTAAAGAATCCATACAAAGAGCCAGGCAATCTGTAGGAGATAAAATCAAAATAGAAGTGGAAACGACTTGTTTGGATGAAGTCAAAGAAGCCATTCAGTATGGAGCTGATATCATTATGCTTGACAACATGACTCCTCAGGAGATACGCAGAGCTGTCACATTGGTTAAAGGAAAAGTTCCTCTTGAGGTATCTGGAAATATCAACCTTGACAACTTGAGTGAAGTGGCTGGTTTGGGAGTGGATTTTATCTCTGTAGGAAGCTTGACCCATTCTTATAAGTCTTTAGATATCAGTCTTGATTTTTTATAAAAAAGAGAAAGATGAAAAATAATATCAGAGAAGAAATCGTAGAAACCGATGTCCTTATCATAGGATGCGGGATTGCGGGGTCAAGTGCAGCTCTCGAAGCAGCCAAAAGCGGATTAAGGGTTATCATTATATCCAAAAATAAAGAACTTGTAGAAACCAACACTTATTATGCTCAAGGAGGGATTGTTTCCTTAGGAAAAGATGACAATCCTGAGTTATTAATGCAGGATATCATAGAAACCGGTGATGGGATCAACAACAAAAAAGCTGTCAAAGTCCTGACCAATGAGGGTAAAAAGCGGGTGGATGAGATACTCATAAAAGAGTTGAATATTCCCTTTAACAGAACGTCTCCAGATGAATTGGATTACGCTCAAGAAGCTGCCCATTCCCGCAGACGGATCCTTCATGTCCAGGACACCACAGGAAAGACCATCGAAGAGAATTTTATAGACAAATTGAAATCTTACTCTAATGTGACCTTTCTTGCCGATCATACGGCTGTTGATCTGTTGAGCATTCCCCATCATGCCAAAAATCCAAGTTATTATTATTTAGAACCTCAATGTATAGGCGCTTATATATTGGATAATCAGTCAAGAAGAGTAAAAACAGTTTTGGCTCCTTATACTATACTGGCTACTGGAGGCTGTGGTTCAGTGTATCTTTACACTTCAAATCCTAAGTCAGCCATTGGGGATGGTTATGCCATGGCATATAGAGCAGGAGCCAGAATAGTCAATATGGAATACATACAATTCCACCCTACTTCCTTGTTTCATAGAGATGCGGATGCTTTTCTGATTTCAGAAACAGTCAGAGGAGAAGGTGCCAGATTAAAGACAAAAGATGAGAAACTCTTTATGCAGAATTACAATAAG
>Ga0102944_1000960_pt1 | contig 20537 bp, 19 predicted proteins | sample SalPonD_shore_MG_FD_78172 | JGI IMG/M metagenome (GOLD analysis project Ga0102944, IMG submission 78172) | Salt pond soil microbial communities from South San Francisco under conditions of wetland restoration - Salt Pond MetaG... | ecosystem: Environmental > Aquatic > Marine > Intertidal zone >...
TATATTATGTTCAACAAATCTAATAAATGACAACACCTTTCTCTTTTGACCTGCTTCTAGTGTTTGGATTTCTATCCATTATGCTTCTGCTGGGAGTTTTCCTCCGTGCATGGATACCATTTTTTCAAAAGCTGTTATTTCCTGCAAGTCTGATAGGAGGTCTGTTGGGTCTTGCTTTGATCAATCTTGGTGTTATCTCATTAGACGTAGAGACGATTAAAGCTTTCGCATACCACTTTTTTAACATCTCGTTTATCTCTGTGGGCCTTACCCCAGCTGTCATAAATAAGAAAAAACAAAGCAAGGAAAAGAAGATATTCAAGGGATCTCTATGGATGGCTCTTGTGCAGGCTGTCTCTTTTCCCATGCAGGCCATTATCGGGTCTGTGGTAGTTCTTTTCTTTATTTTAGGGGGAAAAGCTTTATTTAAAACCTTTGGATTTCTTCTGCCTCTTGCGTTTAACGAAGGCCCTGGACAGGCTCTCTCCTTTGGCAAAGTCTGGGAAACCGCGGGTTTTGCGGATGCTTCGACCATTGGACTCACCTTTGCTACTCTGGGATTCTTTTTTGCCTTTTTTATCGGTGTACCCCTAGCTAATAGAGGACTGAAAAAAGAAAAGTTTAAAAAAAAGCCTATGCCTCCCTTCCTGTTGAAAGGCATTCTGCCCAAAGGCGAGCCATCGAAATCTGCAGGCTCTCTCACCACCCACAGCGCCAGCCTTGACAGCCTGGCTTTTCATATTGCCCAAATAGGTCTCGTCTATCTTATAACTTATTTTTTCCTTTCATTTCTGGCGGGTTTGCTCCCTAATGACATGAGCTCCATGATCTGGGGTTTTTTCTTCCTTTTTGGACTGGTTATAGCCATTCTCATCCGGATTCTTTTTCAACTCTCGCCTTTCGGTCACCTGTTGAATCATCCTATCCAAAGGAGGATCACTGGTTTCTCAATCGACTATCTGATTGTGGCAACTGGATGCGGGATTGAGCTTTTGGTTGTAGGAAAACATGTTGCTCCCATTATCTTAATCGCTGTAACAGGAGGCCTTATAACAACTTTGGTTGTTTTGTTGCTTGGCTCAAAATTATCAGATTATAAGCTGGAGCGTACGGTTTCCATCTATGGAGTTGTGACGGGCACGGTTTCAACCGGCCTCATGCTTTTGCGCATCGTCGATCCTGAGCTTAAAACTCCAGTAGCTAGAGAAATCGGATTTATGAACCTTTTTGCTGTTCCCATAGTAGGAGGACTCACCTGTTTGCTCAATGCTCCTTTCTGGTGGGGCTGGAGTGTGGTTGTCACGTGTCTTGTTCTCGGCCTGATTCTTATAGCTGCCTTAGTTGTTCTTTTAAACCGCAGGCTTTGGAAAAATAAAAACTAAAGCCTTATCCCTCTTTTTGTTTCAAAAAAAAATATTTTTTCTATATAATAGCCTGTTAAATTTTTGTATGTTTCTTTTCACTATGTGTATTCTCAATGATCCGCTCAACCAAGGAGGAAAAAAATGGCTCCGTATTTAAAAAAGTCAAGTTTGGTTTTTTTCTGGCTCTGTATTCTGTCAAGCATGACACTCTTTATTTTTTCCCAGAGTCCTGAACAAGGCTTAATCAAAGATTTAAAGTGGCGAAATATAGGACCGGCTAATATGATCGGCCGTATTTCAGATTTTGAAGCTCTAGATAGCGATTTCACTCATGTTTTGGTGGCCAGTGCCTCCGGAGGAGTCTGGAAATCCGTGAACGCCGGAACGACCTGGTGGCCGATTTTTGACCACTATGGTTCTGCTTCTATCGGAGATGTAGCGTTCTTCCAGAAAAATCCAGATATCATTTGGGTCGGCACTGGAGAAGAATGCTGCCGGAACAGCATTGCATGGGGCGATGGAATCTATAAATCAACAGATGGCGGTAAAACATTCACTCATATGGGCTTGGAAACCACTCATACCATAGGACGGGTGATCACTCATCCGGATAATCCTGATTTAGTTTATGCCGCAGCCACAGGACACACCTGGGGATATTCTGGAGACCGAGGCCTGTTCAAGACAGAGGATGGAGGAAAAACCTGGCAGAAACTAACCAACGGGCTACCGGATGATGGTAAAACAGGGGCCATTGATTTGGTTATACATCCTGAAAATCCAGATATTCTTTATGTGTCATTTTGGCAAAGACTGCGTCAACCTTGGCGGTTTGATTCTGGGGGCCCGAACGGAGGAATTTTTAAAACTACTGACGCAGGAGAGAGTTGGACTGAGTTGAAACAGGGACTTCCCAAAGGAGAGCTGGGAAGAATAGGATTGGCAATTTCCCGAAGCAATCCCAATGTCCTTATGGCTGTTGTGGAGCACACCTATCAACCAAGACGAACCATTAGGGAAGGTCAGGAAGAGAAACCAAATCCTGATTATAATGATATGACAAAATTGGGAACAGGTATCTACCGTACAGAAGATGGCGGAGAATCGTGGATGTACATGAATCGAACGAATGTGCGTCCCTTCTACTACAGCCATATTTATATCAATCCATTTGATGACCAGCTTGTTTATTATCTGACAACTAGCCTGCAGGTCTCTAAAGATGGGGGAAAAACTTTTGAGACTATGAGAGGACTTCATCCTGACTTTCACGCCATGTGGCTGGACCCCACCAATAAAAACCGTTTCTATGTGGGGCAGGACGGAGGAGCAGCCCTCACTCATGACCATGGTGATACATGGATCCTGTTCGACAACCTTTGTGTGACTCAATTCTATGCTGTAAGTGCTGACATGCGAGATCCCTATTATATCTATGGGGGTATGCAGGACAACGGAACCTGGGGGGGACCCAGCATGAGCCGTGGAGAAGCGATCCTGACTGACTTCTGGTTTAATATTGGAGGCGGAGATGGCTTTTACACCCAAAATGATCCCACTGACTGGCGAACTGTTTACTGTGAGAGCCAGGGTGGAAATATCATGCGTGTGAATGTCAAAACGCGAGAAACCACCCGAATCCGACCATCCCGGGAGAACACCTATAACTGGACAGAACACGCTCCCCCTCCCCCCAAGAGAAAATCCGCTGACCAACCCTCACAATCAAGCCCATTCAGCCGTGGAAGATCAACTTTCCGCTTCAACTGGAGTTCTCCTATCCTCATTTCCCCACATAATCCTCATACCATTTATTTTGGGGGAGATCATCTTTTTAAATCCATAGACCGGGGCGATCATTGGAGGATCATCAGTCCTGATCTCACCACAGATGATCCGGAAAAACACAGCAGACCCACAGGCGGTATCACTTTAGACCAAACAGGAGCCGAGACTCACTGCACCATCACAACCATATCTGAATCTCCCCTCACTCCTGGACTCATCTGGGTAGGAACAGATGACGGAAATGTCCAACTAACCCGAAATGGAGGAAAAACATGGATCAATGTGAGAGAGAATGTTCCGGATGTCCCTGAAGGAATCTGGGTAAGCCGAGTGGAAGCCTCCCGTTTTGACGAAGGAGTCTGTTATCTGACTTTTGACGGGCACCGCAGCGATATATTCAAACCCTATGTTTTTAAAACCACAGATTACGGTGAGACCTGGACAAACATCTCAGGAAATCTTCCGGACGGGGGGCCGGTCTATGTCATCCGCGAAGACCTGAAAAACAAAAACCTTTTGTTTGTAGGGACAGAAATCGCTGTTTTCTTTTCTATAGATGGCGGCAAGAACTGGAATAAATTAAGCTTGAATATGCCTACAGTAGCATTTCATGACCTGATGATTCACCCCAGGGACAATGATTTAATTGCCGGAACCCACGGACGAGGTATATGGATTCTGGATGACATCTCTCCTCTTCAACAACTCAAAGACAAGGTCCTTTCCTCTGAAGCTTATCTGTTTGAGAACAAACGTCCAGGAACCCACTGGTTGAGTCTCCCCAGAGGAGGATACGGAAGGGGAGATCTGTATTTTGCAGGAGAGAATCCTGAATATGGCGCTCCTATTAATTTTTATTTAAAGGAAAAGCCTACCGATGAGGTAAAAATTGAAATTACTGACGCAACCGGAGATTTAAAGACCACTTACACTTTAGAAGATTTAAATGCCGGAGTAAACCGTTTGATGTGGGATATGAGATTTGATCCTTCACCAAAACAAATAAAGCAGGGCCTCAACCAGATGCAGCAAATGATGGAGAGAATCCTCCAGAGGCCAGAAGTAGGAGAGGAAGCGAAAGAAACAGTGCAAAAAGCACTTGAAGAACTCAAAAACCCTGACCTCTCCTTTAGAGAAGCGGTAGCGATTCAAACCAGAGCTTTTGAAGCCATAGGTTTTGGCCGGTTTAGAGGAAGATTTGGTCCCGGAAGAGGAGCTATTGAGGCTGAGCCAGGAACTTATGCCGTTAAACTAAAGGTCAACAATAAAACTTATACTGGTAAAGTCTCAGTCCGTCAGGATCCTATGCTGGAGAACAAAAGAAACTAACCAAAAAAAGAGACCCTGTGGGCATTTTTTCATAGTATTAAAATGATTCAAAAAACACAAAATAATCTAAAGACAATTCAATATCTTAACAAACTTTATCCCTTCCTTTTTCTCTGTGTTTTTCTTTTAGCCTGGAGTTGTGGGGGAACCAAGGGGAATAATTCCCTTCATAATGACACACAAGCAGAAGAAAGAGAGGTGGTTGAACAAAGTCCTGAAAAACTTCCTGAGATCACGATCCGAAATGTGACAGATGGTCCTGTAACTTACAAAATTGACCCCCAGTCCGATGACAAAGAACCCCAGAAAATAACCATAGAAGCGGGTGAAATCCACCACTATCCCACTAAAGAAGACATGCATGTTTTTTTCCCAAAAGACAATATCTGGATCCGTTACACTTTGGAAAAAGGCCAGCCTTTTTCTTTCCGTTATGATGAGAACAACCAGCTTGAACTTTATATCGGATCTCATGGACGGAAAGATGCTGTGGATCTGGCACCCTATGTAGCCACTCCTCTTGGAGTTGCAGAAACCATGCTGCAGCTGGCAGAGGTCAAGAGTGATGATGTGGTCTATGATATTGGTTGCGGAGATGGGCGCATTGTGATCATGGCAGCCAAGAGGTATGGGGCAAGAGGAGTGGGGATTGAACTGGATCCGGAAAGGCTCAAGGAGGCGAGACACAATGCCCGAGAGGCTGGAGTGGAAGATTTAGTTGAATTCCGTCAGGAAGACGCCACAAAATCAGATTATTCAGAAGCTACAGTGGTGACTATGTATTTACTTCCAGAATCCAATGAACTGCTTCGCCCCATTCTTGAGGCTCAACTGCGAGATGGAGCGCGGGTGGTCTCACACAACTATGATATTGCTGGATGGGAGGATCGAGAAATTAACTACCAAACTGTTGAATCCTGGGATGGAGAAGAGCACTCCATATACGTCTATAAAAAATAAGACAGGCTATTTTTTTTTCTTAATAAACGGTTTTATAGGACGAAGATTAATATTTTTCCTTCGGGCTATTGTTTCATATTCCTTGATGACTTTTTTTGCCATAGCTCTTGATGAATACTTCTCATGCACCACCCTGTATCCATTTTCCCCATAAGAATAAGCTAATTTCCGGTCATTATATATTCGAAGAATCGCTCTAGCTAGAGCAGCGGGATTTTTGGGCGGAACAAGAAGGCCTGTTTTTTCATGGGTCACCACCTCTGGAATTCCACCCACGTCAGTGGCCACCACAGGCAGATGACTGGCCATGGCATCCAATATGCTGGTTCCCAGTCCTTCCAAATAAGATGAAAGCACAAACAGATCTAGAGAGGCCATGATTTGAGGAACATCCTCTCTGAAGCCAAGAAATAGAACAATGTCTTCCACCCCGACTTCTTTTACCTTTTGGTCAAGCTCCATGCGCAGCGGGCCTTTTCCCACAATGATCAGTTTTATGTTAGGAGCCTTTTTTTTGAGTATGCCTGCGGCTTCAATCAAATATTTATGCCCTTTATGGTCAGCAAGATGAGCCACGATTCCTACTAAAAAATCATTTTTACTAAAACCAAATTCACGGTGAAGATAGTCTTTGGAGGAAACATTCTCAAAGGGAGTGTAGTCAATTCCTGAGGGAACCACTTTAATTTTTTTCTTATCAATCCCACAGGATACAAGCACTTTTTTAACCCCTTCAGATATGGCAATGATCATATCCACATCTCTTCTGTATTTGATCTTTGAGAAATAATTGTTTTTAAGAGGAAAATCCACCCGCCTTGAAATGAATCTTAGTGGAATTTTAGCCCTGGATGCAGCCATAGCGCTGACCGCAGCGGCATGGGCATCATGAGAGTGAACCAAAACACAGTTTGCCTTTTTCATCTGTCTGGCTAATTTTAAAACAGCAATGATATCAGCTTCGCTTCTTACTTTTAAAGGAAAAACCGGAAGACCTTCCTGTTCTGCTTTTTTATACAGAGGGCTGTTTGGCTGGACATAAAATCTGCAGGGATACCCCTTTTTTTGAAGTTCTCTCACCAAGAAAAAAGACTGCCGCTGTCCCCCTCTCCATTCTTTTCCTGAATCAATTTGGAAAAGGCTCAATTCGTTCTCCTTTCTTCCATATCTCTTTTAACTTGGCGTACCGAGTGAAAATAGCATAGCTGTGAAGCATCCCAATCACAAAACCAGCAAATCCGTCCAAAATCCCGGCTTTGAATAAAAATGACTGGATGAATCTTTGAGGAGGAAGAAAAACCAGATGATACCACCTGCATTTTTTCCCTTCAGCATAAAGTTTCTTGGCTCCCAGGCTGGAAAATTTATCAATGCGTTTCAAATGGTCACTGATGTCTTTATAGGTGAAATGATAGATAGGATTGTCCAGCTTTTTGACTTTTCCATCAACCACCATTTTTTCATGAACATATTCTCCCTGCCAAAAAGCTTTGTCCTTTTTAAAAAGGCGTATTTTTCTGTCCGGATACCAGCCTGAATGAAAAATCCATTTCCCCAGATAATAAACCTGTCTGGGCATGGAAAAAGCTGTGGCATCCGGTTCCTTGAGTTTCAGTTCCTGAATTTCTTGCTTTAATTCCGGAGAAAGCCTTTCATCTGCATCCAGGGAGAGAATCCAAGAATGAGAAGCTTTTTTATTAGCATAATTTTTCTGGTCCGCATAATCAGTCCATTCACGGCTGTAAACTTTGGAGTCATATTTTTTAGCGGCTTTAAGAGTGTCATCAGTGCTGAAGCTGTCGACCACGATGATTTCTGAAGCAATATCCTTAACACTTTTGAGTGCCCCTTCCAGCCGTTTCTCCTCATTGTAAGTGATGATAACTGCAGATATTTTCATGTCAGTAATACTACCATAAATCAATTATTGTGTCATGGAAGCGAATCTAAATCATATCCAAACTTTTTCAAAATCGAGCAGCCGGTTTTTACTCAGTCAATGCCAGCAAACTGCCGGATCACCAAACCGATCACAAATGACAGAACCGCTACACCCATACTGATGGACAGCATTTCAAAAAATCTTTTCCGGAAGGAATAATTCTTAGCCACTGAAATATAAAAGGTAAAGCCAGAGATGATAAGGACCGCATGAACAAGAGCCCATATAAGGGACAGAAATGGATTGGCCAGCACAAAAAAGGGAAGCACCAACACGAAAGTAGCCCCTGCATAGGCAACTCCTGTATAGAGAGAGGCTTTGACAGGATGCTTGGTTTCGTCTTCTTCGGTTTTAGTAGACAGATATTCAGATCCAGCCATGGACAGAGAAGCAGAAATACCTGTGATCAAACTGACAATGGCAATCAGTTTGGTATCCTGAAGAGCCAGAGTGAAACCAGAAATAGCTCCTGTGAGCTCCACCAAAGCATCGTTTAATCCCAGCACCACAGAACCTACATACTGAAGCCTTTCCTCGTCCAGTAAGTCAAGGAGTTTTTGTTCATGCTCCAATTCCTCATTTATGATCTCCTTGACTTCAGGTATATTTTGACTGAGCTTTTTATACTGATCTTGGGCGATATCTTCCCCTCTTTCCATGAGACGAAGGCCAATAGTCATAATATTTCTAAGGAAATAATCTTTCTTTAAATCATAACGTGAGGTAAATGCTCAGTCAATAAAAAACAGCAATGACCAATTGAGAAATATAAATCAAGAAAAGAATAAAAAATACTTGACATACTGTTTATTACACAGTATATAATTGTCACACAGTTTAATAAAAAAGAAAGGAGGCATTCTCAATGACAAAAGATATCACCCCTTTTGAGACTGAGATGAACCGTGGATTCCTCCAGGTTCTGGTTCTTGTCCTCCTGGAAAGAAAAATGTATGGATATTCCATAGTTAAAAATCTCGAGAAAAAAGGGTATTTGATTGAAGAAAACACTCTTTATCCCCTTCTACGCAGGCTGGAGAAAAAGGGGCTGATTCAAAGTCAGTGGGATGTCAGTGAAAAAAGACCCCGGAAGTTTTATGTTATCACAAGAAAAGGACAGGATATTCGCCGCCAGCTTCTCAGCATCTGGCACAAACAAAACCAAATCTTAACGCATATTTTGGAGCCTCTCTTTTTCATGGCGGAGCTGATCTTCTTCTTTTCACTAGTCTTTTCACTCTAACTCCCCAATAAAACTCACTATACTCCTTTTATGAACAGATGTGTTTGTGCTTTTTTGAAAAGGGCCTATGAAATTAGGTAAATAGATAAAACGTACCCAATTTAATGGGGGGTTCGGGCGTAAGCATTGAGGTCAAGAGCCAGCTTTCCACTATCTCCCCGCTTATACTTCTCCAGTGCCAGGGCAGCTACCATGGCCGCATTGTCTGTGCAGAACTCAGGAGAGGGTATGTATGGATGAAGCCCTTTTTCCTCAGCCAATTTTGAGAAATGATCCCTTAGTCTTTTGTTTCTGGCTACTCCTCCGCATAAAATCAGTGATTCCGGAAAGTGCTGGGAGGCAGCTTTCTTAAGATTGGAAATCAAGGCGTTCACCACAGACTGCTCAAAGCTGGCTAAAAAATCTTTGAGGCCGGAGCTGTTTTTATTCAATTCGTTTTTCTTGATGTGCCTCAAAGCTGCCGTCTTTAATCCACTGAAGCTGAAATCAAGGCTTTGATCCGACATTTTGGGAAGCGAAAAATCAAATTTTTGGGTATTGCCTCCCTGGGATAATTTCTCAATCACGGGGCCTCCGGGATAGCCGATATCCAGAAACTTCGCGATTTTATCCAGCGCTTCACCAGCTGCATCATCTCTGGTTTTTCCCAGCACAATGGTATCCATTTTCTTCCTCATTAAATAAAGAGAAGTGTGGCCCCCTGAGACCAGAAGAGCTAATGCCGGAAATTTGATATCCGGGTTTTCAATAAACACAGAGTGAATGTGGGCCTCCAGATGATCAATGGGGATGAGAGGTTTTTGGAGAGTATAAGCCATCCCTTTGGCAAAGGAAAGTCCTATCAGGAGCGATCCGATCAAACCAGGACCCTGGGTCACGGATATTAAATCAATGTCATTGATTTTTAGTTTGGCTCTTTCTAAACTTTCTTCAAGGATGTAATTTATAGAAATAACATGATTTCTCGAAGCCAGTTCAGGAACAATGCCTCCATAGGGAGAATGGATCTCATCCTGGGATAAGACAATATTGCTTAAAATTTCCAGCTGGTCTGTGATGACCGACGCTGCGGTCTCGTCACAGGATGTTTCTATACCTAAAATATTCATTTCCTGAACTATTCATAAAAAAATGTATGCTCTATCAAACAAATTTATCATGATTCAAACTTTTTACCTAGATTTTTTTTATTAAAAAATAGATACTTTTATTCCTGTAATAAATTCTATTTTATGCATACATTTTTTTACCTTAAAGGCAAGCTGAGATGAAATTCAGACATGGCTTGTACTCCGTTCAGATTTTTAACGCCATTCTTCTTTGTTTTTCTCGGCGGCTCCGTAACTCCCCCCGTCCGTGGGTCAAACATACTCACCGTCCAGCTTCGCTGGATACCCTCGAAAAACTCATCAGAAGGCTAAATCTTCAAAGTCGCTTCAGCCACACCTGAATTTCATTAAGTTCTTTGAAATCTGGACTCATGAATGCTCCAGGAACCATTTAAATTTCAAGAGGCTTTGTTTATAAGGAAGCCGTACAATCCCCTTTTCTGTAATAATGGCGGTTATGTATTGAGCCGGAGTTACATCAAAAGCAGGATTTCTGACCTTTATATCAGGAAGAGTTATAAAGGTCTCTCCTATCTTTCTCACTTCATCCGGGTCTCGTTCTTCAATGGGAATCTGACTCCCGTTTTTAAGATTAAAATCAATGGTGCTTAAAGGAGCCGCCACATAAAAAGGGATGTTGTTTTCTTTGGCAAGAACAGCTGCTGTATAAGTGCCGATTTTATTGCCTGTATCTCCATTAGAGGCTATCCGGTCAGCTCCGGTCACCACTAAAGAAATTTCTCCTTTATACATAAGATATCCAGCCATATTATCTGTGATCAAAATGACTGGGATTCTATCTCTTTTGAGCTCCCAGCATGTCAGCCGGGCTCCCTGGAGAAAAGGCCGGGTTTCGCTGGCATAGACTTGGATATCTTTGTGTTTCTTGAATGAAGACCTGATTACCCCCAAAGCTGTGCCGTAACCTGCTGTGGCTAAAGCGCCGGCATTACAGTAAGTGAGGATGTGCTCCCCATCTTTCACCAATTGAGCTCCCCATGAGCCGATTTTTTGACAGGTCTCAATATCTTCTTTTTCAATGCTTTTCGCCTCGTTAAGTATGATCTGCTTTAGTTCAGAAAGGGGCTTTTCCTTGTTTTTTAAAAAAACTTTTTTCATTCTTTCTAAAGCCCAGAATAAGTTCCTGGCTGTAGGCCGCGTTTTTTCTAATCGTGCATAAATTTCATCAAACTCTAAATGCAAATTTTCTTCCTCTTTGATATTCATCAATCCCAAAGCCACCCCAAAGCCTACAGCCACCCCAATAGCTGGTGCACCGCGGATCACCATTTTTTCAATGGCTTTGGCCACCTGCTCATAATCGGTGCATTCCCAATAGATCTCTTTTTCCGGTAGTTTCCTCTGGTCAATCATAATGACTTTGTTTTCTTTCCATTCTATAGTGGGCCGCATGATTCAGCTCCTTTTCCAATCAGGAGACTCAAGCCCTTCCCAACCCCACTTTTTAATCCATTCAGTATAAATGGATTCAAACTCTTTCCATTCTTTTCCAGTTAATTTGTTTTTGAGCATCCGAAAGCAAAACACAATCTGATTGTCATTATCTCTAAAAACTTCTAATGTGGGAAGGCCCAGCTCTCTGGCCATAACCGCTTGTTCAAAACTTCGCCTGTAATGTTCCATGTGGCTCAACACCTGAGACTTAACATAATGATAAAAACCACAGCTGAGGTCTTTCTCAGTAAGCTTATTGACTTTCTTGAGCAGTCCCTCCAGCATTTTGGTCTGCTCCTTCTTTTCAGCTTTGAAGGCATTTTGGATTACAAACTCTGAATACTTCTCTACAGAAAGCATAGAAATCGGTTTGAGTTTAGATTTGCTTAAAAGATAATCATATATTTCTGCAGCTGACTGCTCCAGACCAAATTCTTCCATTGACTTTGCCAAAGAGAAAAGAGAAATATTTTGGGCCCATTCCTCCCCTTTTTCAAAACCATAATCAAATGCTTTGAGAAAACTTTTCTCAGCTTCATCCCACATCTCCAACTCTATTTCCGACAGACCTTTCATCATATAAGCCTGAGCGGACGGTTTGCTTTTAACCTGAAGACAGGCTTTTTCATGAGCTCTTTTATAAGCGAAATAAGCCATCCCCATTTTGTACTCTCTTTCCAACTCGCCTCCTCTGGAGTAAAAAGACTTGGATTGTTTGAGATGGGAAACACAGGATGTGAGAAAAAACAAACTCAGGACAAGAACCAATAATGCTTTATTTTTTTTATCCAAAATTCTATTCCTCTTTCTTTTTTATTTTCTCTTTCACTATATCCGCCACTATTTCCTGTACTTCCTTTTGAGAAAGAACCCCTGCACACAGTGCCCCGATCTCTTTAATCACAGATCCCAGTTTTTGAGTGAATTCTTTATTTTCTCTTAGGGGAGATAAACTTTGTTTCGCTTCAGTGACTCTTTCATCAAATTTGATGATGATATCCTTAAAGTTATTTGACTTGACTTCATTTTCAAAAAGAGCATTGAGAAAAGGATCTTTGAGGCCAAATATGGGGTAAAGATAATCAAATACAATTCTAAGAAAATCCATATCTTTGGCTTCCAGCTCCTTTTGAAAATAATGCTTAAGAGAATCTTTCTGAATAAAAAAATCTAGAACAAATTCATCTGGTTTATTCTTCAAAAATTCAGGGTCAGGCCATACCTGCCAGGAGAAAATACTTTTTTTCCAATCCTGGTGTCTGTTTACCAGCCAAACAAGGGCTGATGATATCACAGGAAAATAAAGACCTGTTTTTTGGGGCACAAATTCAGATAGGATTTCAATCGCGTTTTCTATCTGGTCTTCTATATCACTTTTTTTCAAATTCCTAATCCCTCAATTAACCTGTTCTGTTCATAAAAAAAGCGGTGCTATTATTATTATTTTCTTTTCAATGATATGCAAGATTTTTTCAAGAATGATGATTGAAACCTCAACTCATGAATGATCCCGATTGCTATAATAATGTATGAGTTAAAGATAAATTATTGAATATTTGGCTTTTGGCCCACTAAAATTAGGTGAATGGATATGACGGTACTGTTTTTTAGTACTGTTTTTTATATGGCTTGACTTTTATTCCACACTCAAGTAATTTTGAAATAGATAAAAGAGTGGAATACTCTATCCATTTGGAGGTTTAGATGTTTTTATTAGGACCGTTAGGCCCGGGAGAACTGATCCTCATCGCGCTTATTATTGTGATTATCTTTGGCGCCCGCAGGCTTCCAGAACTGGGAAAATCACTGGGTCAAGGCATAAAAAATTTCAAAAAATCCATCTCATCAGAAGAGAAAGAAGAAAAAAATAAGAAGTCTCTCAACGATAAAAACAAACCCTCTTCAAAGGATTGATGAAAAGGATTATTGAAGAGCTCTCTCGGAAGAGCCGAGAAAAAGATTCCCAACTCCAAAAAACGGTCGAAAAACTCCAAAAAGAAATCTCTGACTTTTCTGAAAAAATAAACACATCTAAACTCAATTCCTTAATCTCAGACTTAGAAAAGTCATTTAAAAAAAAAGTAAAGAAAAAATTTCGCGCTGATTCCCAGAGTAAAGAAATAGACCTTCTTTTGTTTTCCTCTATTAAAGAATTCCGCCAGGTCTTGAATGGAATCATCTCACACACCAAAGATTTTATGTCTTTATCCGTAGATATGGTGGAGTCAACTCAAGAACTCATGGAAGCCAAAGATAGAGAATGGGATGCTCTGAGCAGCAATCATGTCCAAATGATATTCAAGAGCATGGAGTGGAAAATCGACAAGCTCTCTGCCGATTACAAGGACGCCACAGCTTTGATGAAACGGTTCATTCTGCTCAAAGAAAAGCTCAATCAGCTTATTTCCCTATTAGAAAGAAAAGAGAAGCCCTCTTTGGATCAAGTCAAAGAAATACACAAAAGCATTGAAGATGCCCAGTATGCTGGCTTTGAAAACAGATTCCGCGGTTTGGATGAACAAGTTAAAGAACAGCAAAGAAATTACCTTTCCTATTTCAAAGAGGCAAGCCTTGTACTGGATCTAGGCTGCGGGAGGGGAGAATTTCTCGAGCTTCTTCAGCAAAATGGGATTAGAGCTAGAGGGATTGACATAAACGAACAGATGATCGAAACATGTAGAGATAAAGGACTGGATTGTGATAAAGCCGACATTTTGGAAACTCTTTCCGAATATGATAACAATTCTATAGGAGGCATCTTTTCATCTCAGGTGGTAGAGCATCTCGCTCCATCTTATTTAAAAAGGATGGTCGAGATGGCCTATCACAAGCTTTCTCCGTCCAGTACCATCATCATTGAAACAGTCAACCCTTTATCGGTTTTTTCTCTGGTGCAGATCTATTTCCTGGATTTATCACACCAGCAGCCCATTCATCCTCAGGCTCTGAGCTTTTTACTGAAAAGTTCAGGCTTTGAGGATATTCAAATTAAATACTCTGCTCCTCTGGAGAATGAGAAGCTCAAACCTCTCCCTGAAAAGGATGAAATCACAAGTCTTTTGAATGAAAATTTTGACAAAATCAATAATCTTCTCTATGCCCCCTCCAATTATGCAGCTGTGGCCAAAAAACTATAGATGGAGATATGATGAGCTTATACGCAGGGTTTGACCTGGGTGGAACTCAACTTAAATACGGTCTTATCAATGAAGACGGTTCAATTATTTATGACTCAAAGATAGATACTCCTGACAACACCTCCGAACTTTTCCAGCTTATGGAAAAACTGTGGGAGGAGCTCCAAGAAAAAGCCAAAAAAAGGCAGATTGCTGCCGTGGGATTTGGCATTCCTGGAATTTACAGCACTAAAAAAAATAAAATCCTGCAATCTCCAAACTATCCTGAAATTGACAATTTGGATATAAAGAATCTATTAGAGAAATTCATTCCAGTTCCGTTTAAAATAAATAATGATGCCAACATGGCTGCTTATGGGGAATTTAAAGCAGGGGCAGGCCAAGGATCTGACAGCATCGTGCTGCTGACTATAGGTACCGGAGTGGGTGGAGGAATTATCTTAAAGAAAACAATCTGGCAGGGAGAATGCGGATTTGCCGCTGAAGTTGGTCATATCATAGTTAACCATTCAGGAGAGCTCTGCAACTGTGGAAACAGAGGATGCCTGGAAACAGAAGTATCCGGACCTAAAATCGTGAGAAACTACCTCAATCTAATTCAGGAAGATAAAAAATTAACAGCCAAGGATGTAGCCTCACTGGCAAAAAAAGGAGATCCAAACGCCCTGCAGGCTTTCAATCAAGCAGGCTATTTTTTGGGCATTGGATTAGGAACCATCATAAACATGTTGAATCCAGATAAAATTATCCTTGGGGGAGGTATCATGAAATCATCCTCCCTTCTTCTAACCCCAGCGGTCAAAGAAGCAGCCAAGAGGTCCTTCAAAGCTTCTTTCAACTGCTGTCAAATTCTCAAGGCTCAGCTTGGAAATAAAGCCGGAATCATAGGCTCAGCAGCCTGGGCTAAAGACACACTGTCACGCTCAGCCTTATCCAAATAAGGAATGGTCTGAGTGGTCAATTGAAAAATAATTTTTGATATGATTTACTAAAAGAAACAAAATAGAGGAGGAAAAAACATGGATTTCACATTAACTGATGAACAAAAAATATTGAAGCAAACAGTACGGAAATTTGCCGAGAAAGAGATTCTGCCAAAAAGGGAAGAATTAGATGAGAAAGAAGAGTTCAGTTATGAAATCACTCAGAAAATGTTCGATTTGGGCTTTTTTGGCATTGTGATTCCAGAAGAATACGGAGGCATGGGCATGGACTATCTTTCTTATATCCTGGTGGTGGAAGAACTTGCCAGGGTGGATGGATGCCAAGCAGCCACGGTTTCGGCTGGAAATTCTTTGGGATCAGCTCCTGTTTATTATTACGGCAATGAAAAACAGAGAAAAGAACTTCTCCCTGAACTTGTTTCTGGTAAGCTGTTTGGATTCGGGTTAACTGAGCCTAATGCTGGTTCTGACGCTGGAGGGACTGAGACTACTGCGGTCAAAAAAGGTGGAAAATGGATTCTCAATGGATCAAAAATATTCATAACCAATGCCTCCACTGACATCACCCTGGGTTCGATCATCCAGACAGTCACAGGGGAAAGAGAAGATGGTAAAAAAGAATATACCTGTTTTTTGGTCAAACAGGATCTTCCTGGTTACAAGGCCACTCCCATGCATAAAAAAATGACATGGCGTTCCAGCAACACTTCGGAAATTTACTTGGATGATGTGGAAGTGACTGACGAGGCTATGCTGGGAGAAAGAGGGGAAGGTTTCCACCAGATGCTGGAAAGCCTGGATAACGGAAGGCTGGCCATTGCGGCCATGGGTTTGGGTGGGGCCCAAGGCGCATTCGAAGCGGCTTTGAATTATTCAAAAGAAAGGAAACAGTTTGGACGGCCTATCGGTAAGTTCCAAATAAACGCATTCAAACTGGCGGATATGGCTACAGAAATCGAAGCAGCCCGAAATCTTCTCTACAAAGCCTGCTGGCTAAAGGACAATGGAAAACCCTTTGGAAAAGAAGCCGCTATGTCAAAACTTTACACCAGTGAAGTGATGAAAAGGGTCTCCCATGAAGCGGTTCAAATCTATGGAGGCTATGGATTGATGGAGGAATATCCTGTCGCCAAATTTTACAGGGATCAAAGGCTTCTTGAGATTGGAGAAGGAACCAGTGAAATTCAACGTCTGGTCATAGCCCGAAAACTGGGAATTTGATTTTTTATCATTTACAAGAGCCCGTCAGAAAGAAGAAAAAGAACTTGGGGGGTCAGTTGTGATCAGCGATTTGCCAAATCAAAAGCAGTAAGATAGGTCATACGGATGATTCTTTCCATAAGAGAGGCGCTGACTTTTTCAACACTGTCGCTGGGGAAATAGAGGTGATTCACATAGTAACGTGATCCGAGGAGGCCTTTTTCTTCGCCGGTCTAGAGCGCGAATAAAATGGAACGCTTGGGTTTCACGGGGTTAAGAGCAAATGCTTCAGCGCCCATTTCTATAGCGAGTTTGGTTTTTGGATCACTCATCCGGCGCATCCTGCGGGGAGGATTGTATTTCTCTTTGAGTTCTCCTTTGTTAAAAGGCGAATCTCTATTCTTTCTAGGCCTCATTTGGGATTGTTTTGTGTGATTTTTTCCTTCAATCACATTTTTATTGACTGGTCTTATTTTTTATGTGTATTATGGGTGATGAAGTTGCTTAGAGGGTTGGTATTTGGTGAAATCAAGAGAAAATTGTCAACAACAGAAAAAAAGAAATTCCTATCTTTTAAAGCAAATATAATTCATTAATATTAGGCCCCTTTATAGAGGAGGAATGCAAAATGGCCACTCAACAGATCATCCTTGCTATTATTGTGATCATTGGGGGCACAGCAGTCATCGGAAGCTATGTGTTTGGATTTATAGCTCAGCCTGGAAGCGGAAACGCTCTCTGGGGAGGGGTGCCGAGCTGGCTCCGTCCTTTTTACACCATCTCCATGGGAATCTCAGTTTTGGGCTTTTTTGCCTTTATCACCTTTATCCTTTTCCAAATAAATCCGGCTCAAGTCCAGATCGCCTACCGGTTTGACTTCAGCTTATTTTATATCATCTTTCTAGGAATCCTCATCCCCTCTGCTTTATGGATGCCGCTCACACAAATGATGACCTACCATCCCAACAAAATTCTTTGGTTAGAAATACGCCTGGTCCTTGTGGTGGTAGGGATCTCCTCCTGTGCTTTAGTATGGGCTCTGCTCACTCTCCAAACTCGAGAACCCAATCTTCACTATTGGCTAGCTGTTGCTGGGAGTGTTTACTTTGCTTTTCATACAGCAATTCTGGATATGATTCTGTGGCCAGCCCTGTTTAAGGTTCCCACTTAAAATATTAAAAGCAAATATTAAATCTGAAATAAATTTTTTCGTATTTTTGTTTATCCCACAAAAGGAAGCGTGGATATTCCGTAAGGCATGACCAGCACCTGGGCATCTCTTCCTTTTTTATCCAGAGCCAGAGAAAGGGCCTCATCAACTGATTCGAAATTTTTAAAAAATAATTTATCTTCAATATCTTCAGACAAGTCAGACACCAAAAATATTTCTGTATTGAGATGAATATGCGCGATTCGGGACGCCACATGTCTTCCCTGAACAAACCTTGTTTTCAATTCATTCACCAACTCGTGAGGACTTTTTCCCTCGTCAAACACCTGCGCAAAAGGTTTAATCCCAAGTCCATCACGGCACTGACCCACGGTTATAAGAATGCCTCCATCCTTGAGTGCTGGGAGTGCATGTTCCATGGCTTTATGCGTCTGGTACAGGTCAATGTCTCTGGGAAATCCCCCTGGAGATACCACCACAATATCAGCCTTATCCTGGACATAATCCCTTGATATCTGGTCTAAAAAAGAGGCTCCTTGTCTGTGAGCTTTGGTGACATCCCCGGCCACTGCTTTAATCACTTGCTTTTCAGGATTTAAAACAACATTCACCATAAAATCGACCCCTACTTTTTGAGCTATCTCCTCAAGTTCTTCTCTGATAGGATTTCCTCTGATCTCACCGGGTCTGGCTCCGGGGGCGAGAAATTTCTTGTGATTCTGCTCTATGGTCTGGCGGCTGCACACTCCAGGCGCTAAAGCTTTGGCGCCTCCGCTGAAGCCTGCATAATAATGATATTCAATATTGCCGGTGGCTGTCACAAACGAGGCCTCCACTACTTCCTTAAACACTTCAATAGGAGTTCCCTGTTTGGTTTCTCCTAGATGAATACATTTCGCAGGGTCATGCTCGATGCATCTGAATCGGGAATAGATAGATTTCCCTAATAAAGCTTTTTTTTCGTCTTCAGTTTGATTTCTGTGAATCCCCAATCCAAAAACAATGGTGATTTTTTGGGATGGCACTCCAGCTTCATTTAATTCTTTTAAAACAGGAGGCAAAATAAGATTTGAAGGAGAAGGACGGGAGATATCGCTCACTAAAATGACAACTGTGTCCTTGGAAGAAACCAGCTCTTTGAGTCTGGGAGAACCTACGGGATGATGGAGGGCTCGTTCAATTTCTTTTTCAGGATTTTTCACACCGGAAATCCGCTGGGGCCTTAACGTTCCTAAATAATTTTTATCAGGGATGAATACATTTCTTTCTTCATTACCGTATTTGAGGCTTAATCTCATTTGTTTAATTCTTTTTTTTAATCTTTTTAAATATTATACAGAAAACTGTACTGATTTCTATTTAACTATTTAAAGCTAGAGTGAGAACGAAAAAAAACTTGACATCCTCCTTTTATAGGACTATATTAGTCCTATAAAATAAATCTAGATGGAAAAATGGATATTATAAGAAGAAATACAGATTATGCTCTGCGTCTTGGACTTAACCTGGCTCAGAGATACGGTCAAAAAGCAGTATCTGCGCGCATTCTTTCTGAAGAAGAAAAGGTATCTTATCAACTCACCTGTAAACTTCTGCAGAAACTTCACCAGTCAGGACTGGCTGGGAGTCAAATGGGCCCCCAAGGCGGGTACTTTCTGGCTCATCCTCCAAACGAGACGACTTTGTCTTCCATTGTCCAGGCCATCCAAGGGCCCTTGAGTATAAACCGCTGTCTATTTGAAAAAAAAATCTGTCCCAAACAACCTGACTGTCCCATAAGCAAAAAGCTTGCAGAGCTTCAGGATAGTGTTGAATCCTTTTTAAACAACACCACCTTGGGTGATTTGTATTAAATGTGTAAAAACGCTAAAAAGGAAAGGAAAATTTCATGAGACGTCAAATCATACAAATCGATGAAAAAAAGTGCAACGGTTGTGGACAATGTGTCCCCAACTGTCCGGAAGGAGCGTTGCAAGTTATAGATGGAAAAGCGCGGTTGGTGAGCGATCTTTTCTGTGATGGTCTAGGGGCATGCATCGACGAGTGTCCGGAAGGAGCCATCACTGTTATCCAAAGAGAAGCTGAACCCTATGATGAGTTCAGAGTTATGGAGAATATCATCAAGGCAGGCCCCAATACCATAAAAGCACATTTGAAACATTTAAAAGACCACAACCAAAATGAATACTATGCTCAAGCAGTTGAAATTCTCAGGCAAAAAGGAATATCGGTCCCGGAAGAAGAAGAACCTGACTGTATCTCAGAAGGGTGTCCCGGCCTCAAAGCTCAACATATCGAACCTGAGCCCTCTTCACACAAAGCCAGTCCCATTGAAATGAAATCAGAACTGCGTCAATGGCCGATCCAGCTTCATCTTTTAAACCCGGATGCTCCCTATCTCGAAAACGCAGAACTACTCATATCTGCGGACTGCACTCCCTTTGCGTTTGCCAACTTTCATCAGCGGTTCTTAAAAGGAAAAATTGTGATCAATCTGTGCCCAAAACTGGATAAAGGGATTGACCGGTACATTGAAAAATTAACCCAGATATTCAAAACCAAAAACATTCGCTCCATCCATATCGTGCGCATGGAGGTTCCCTGCTGTGGAGGAATTGAATTTATCGTGAACAAGGCTTTAGAAAAATCAGGGAAATCCCTTGATATGAAGCGAAGCATTATCACCATCCAAGGCCAGATCAATCAAGGAGCAGTCACATGACCATTAAAAACCATGAGTTTAAAGAAAAAAGCCAGGTATTAAGAAATGCTGTGGAGTATTCAAAAGGATCGGTGGTCAGCAAAACCATCATTGATAAAAAAAGCGGAACAGTCACGCTGTTCGCATTTGACGAAGGTCAGAATTTAAGTGAACACACCACTCCTTATGATGCA